>Ga0209406_1001321_pt1 | contig 18360 bp, 12 predicted proteins | sample COGITO_mtgs_1204_FD_184808 | JGI IMG/M metagenome (GOLD analysis project Ga0209406, IMG submission 184808) | Pelagic marine microbial communities from North Sea - COGITO_mtgs_120426 (SPAdes) (version 2) | ecosystem: Environmental > Aquatic > Marine > Epipelagic ...
TTGAAGTACATCCATTTGCATCTATTACAGCAACAGTATACAATGTGTTTGGAAGCAAATTACTAATACATTGACCCGTTGAGCCATCGCTCCAAGAGTAAGTGAAAGGTGCCACCCCTGTTGGTATTGCACATAGGTCTATACCAAAGCTGTCTACAATTGCAACAGCACAATTATTACAATCTATCCAACTCATAGTAAAAGAAGTGTCGGTGCTAACAAATTGGCTAAATAAGGTGTCGAAGCCTAACGATACACAGCTTTGTTGCACGGCCTGAATATCGAGATAGTCGCCATTACCGATTGTGTCAAATACTGTATAAATAACACACCATGTGCCGTTAGAGTCGGTAGTTGCAAATTGCTGCCCTCCAACTCCTTGAAAATCAAAGTTTACAGCAACTAGCTCACCCGCTCCTGCATTTGTAATCGTTCCGCAAACATCTATTACGTAGGGGGTTGTTTGTGCTGTTGCCATTAAAGAGATAGCAATAAGTGGTAGGAGTAGTAAATTTTTCATTTTAGTTTGTTTTAGTTTGTTTTAGTTTGAGTTAAATGTTTTAACACCTCTATACACGCAAGTAGATTTAGAAAAGGGACAGCAACGAGAAGAAAGTTTAAAGAATAAAGTGCAAAGCTCCATTTCATAACCCGCATTAAGCAGGCTATTCCGCACTTTAAATTTGAAAAATGAATGTTGACACTTGTAACTTGGCTCTCTAACCTTATTAGTTACTCCTTTACTACACCCATAGCACAGAATTTTTTTATTCTGCTATCGATTCGTTTTTGAGGGGTTTGGGCGCAAAGTTTAGCCAAATGCTTAACTATTTCAGCCTTTACATTTGCATATCCTTCTTCTGGATTAATGTGGGCACCGCCAAGTGGCTCTTTTATTATACCGTCAATTAATTTATTGGCTAGCATATTTGGCGCTGTTAATTTTAATGCCTCTGCAGCTTTTTCTTTATTATCCCAATTTCTCCATAAGATAGAAGAACAAGATTCTGGTGAAATAACTGAATACCAAGTGTTCTCCATCATTAACACTTTATCTCCAACACCAATACCTAAAGCTCCACCAGATGCGCCTTCGCCAATAATTACACAGATAACTGGCACTTTAAGGGTCATCATTTCATAAATATTTCTCGCAATAGCTTCGCCCTGTCCTCGTTCTTCCGCTTCAAGCCCAGGAAATGCTCCAGGTGTATCTATTAAACAGACGATTGGCTTATTAAATTTCTCAGCCAACTTCATTAAACGAAGCGCCTTTCTATACCCCTCTGGATTTGGCATTCCGAAATTACGGTACTGCCGCATTTTCGTGTTAATACCTTTCTGCTGACCAATAAACATAACTGTTTGTCCATCGATACTGCCCATCCCACCAACCATGGCTTTATCATCTTTTACATTGCGGTCGCCATGCAATTCTATGAACGTGCCGCCTGTTAATGCCTCAATATAGCTAAGTGTGTAAGGTCTTTCGGGGTGTCTCGACAATTGTACCTTTTGCCAAGGAGTTAAGTTCTCTGCAATTTCTTTTCGCTTGGCAACTATCTTTTTCTCTAAATCTTTTACCGTTTTTGAAACATCGGCATCACTTTTTTCAGCTATCTCAGCTGCTTTTAGTAATTGCTCATCAAGCTCTTCAATTGGTTTTTCAAAATCTAAATACGTTGCCATAATTCGAAAATTTTATAAGCGACCAAAGTACAAAAACTCAACAAACAGGTCCTAATTGATAAGTAGTTTAATTGCCTTAGGGCGGAAATTTATAAGTAAAAAGATTACAGCCCGAAGTGACCAATATTAACCGCCTAATATTAAGGTGGATCTTACTAATTAAATACCCATGGCTTTATTCCATTCATTTTCAGAGCTTTCTGGCCAGTAACCTTCACGATTATCTATCATGTCTTGTATTCGAACCCTGTCTGGGTAGATACTAGCATTAATAATCTGCAACGAAATACCACTAGGTGACACAGATAATTCTTCAAATTTTTGAAGAGATATAATTTTAAAAAATACTTTGTTGTTGGTGTATTTTCTGTAAATGGGAAATATGGTTACATACTGCATGTGTCTGCGGAGTTGAGCGCACTAACTTCGTATTCCATTAAAGAAAAATAATCAAACATGGCTTTGGCGCTAATGCCAATTCCGATATGTTGATGCAGGCTCTCGATCATCTATGCACTGGCAAATGGACTAATAAAGTCTTACCAGAATTATTTTGACCATAATACAATTCAGTTTCTATCAAAGGCATAAAGATATTATTTTTGTTCCAAGCAAATATATCTTGGACAACAACACAACATTCAAAAAAGGAATTCAATTCCTTAAAAGCGAGCAGTATGAAAAAGCTGTTAACGTTTTTACTAAACTTATTGATGCCGGCAACAATAATGCGCGAATATATAGCGAACGAGGTGTTACCTATTTTCACCTTAAGCGCTTCGATTTGGCTATTGATGATATGGATACAGCCGTAAATTTAGAACCCACTAATGGTTATCGATATGCTTCTAGAGCTTATATTAAAGGAGCAGCAGGCGATACAAAAGGCGGAATTGAAGACTACGAAAAAGCTGTAGAATTAGACCCGTATGATGATATTTCATTCAATAATCTTGGGATGCTGCAAGAACAACTTGGGTACCAGCGCCAATCAAAAAATAGTTTCAAAACTGCTGACCAAATATCTAAAGATAGTACTGAATTCCCTAATTTACTTAGCAACAAGGGTAAAAATACGCATGGTAATTCTAAGGTGCTTAATACCTCAAAAAACAAAAAAATAGATTTGGTTAATGTAGCAAAGCAAACACCCCCCGAAGGTTCAATATGGAGCATTGTTATTAGTGTATTTGGCTCTCGAAAAGGTTTGGCAGATTTCTTAGATTTTGTTAAATCAGGATTCAAGATAAAAGAATGATGAAGCCTTTTCTCTGCCAAGTTGTTGAAGAGCTAAAGAAAAATCATAGTTCAGATATTAGTAATATCTGTTTGATTCTTCCTAACCGAAGAGCAAAAATATTTTTAAAGGAGCATTTTCATTCCAGCTATAAAAAAACAATGTGGCTACCCGAAATGTACTCTATAGAAGAGTTTATCGAGCAGCTTTCGGGGCATCAAATTATAGATGGCATCAGTCAAATATTTGAATTCTATTCTGTTTACGTTAACATAACAAAAGATCCTGATTCGTTTGATGAATTTTGCAAATGGGCTCCTACCCTTCTTCAAGACTTCAACGAGATTGATAGTTACATGATTAATCATGATGAGCTTTTCGGCTTTATTAACGAAACGCATGCTATGGAAGTATGGAATGTGGATGGCTCAGAGATAACTGATCACCAAAAAAACTATTTGGCTTTTTGGAGTTCTTTCCTGCCTCTTTATAACAATTATAAAAATCATTTAAAGACTAAACAACAAGCATATCAAGGAATGGCATTTAGAGATGTTGCCGAGCAGTTAAATATTTCCGCCTTTCAAAAATGGGATAAGATCTACTTCGCTGGTTTCAATGCCCTTAATAAGGCTGAAGAAATAATTATCGAATTCTTAAGCGTTGAAAAAAAATGTGCTGTGCTTTGGGATAGCGATTCCTATTATCAAAATAGCGACATCCAAGAAGCAGGGATTTTCCTCAGAAAATTCGAAAAAAAATGGGATAAAACACCTATTAAGTGGGTAAACAACTTTCTAGCCTCAGACTCAAAAAACGTAACAGTTACAGCTGTTTCGGGAGATATCAATCAAGTAAAACTAACCGCAAATATTTTAGCAAAACAAGGTGGTAAATCAAACTACCACGATACTGCGGTAGTATTAGCCGATGAGAATTTACTACTGCCCATGCTGGAATCGTTGCCTGATGAGGTTGATAACGTGAACATTACGATGGGGTACCCACTCAAAAACACTCCGCTACATAGTTTTTGGACGGCATGTTTCACTTTACATGAAAACGGTCACAAATACAGTAAAACGGATAGTAAGCCCACGTTTCACCATAAAGATGTATTGCGGGTTTTGTATCATCAAACCATTAGGAACAAGCAAACAGAAAAACTAGCTAATACAATTATAAAACGGAATTTAGTTTTTATTCCGCATACGCTTATTGCTGATTTAATTAAAGAGCATGCTAACGAAAGTGAGACGCTACCTTTAATTTTTTCAAATTGGGAAAACAAACCTCGACAAGCGCAAACGGTCTGCAACCAATTAATTGAATTTCTTGCCAAAAAGGTTTCTAAAAAGCAAAAACTAGAGCTAGAATACCTGTTTACTTACCATAAAATATTCAATCGATTAACTGATTTAATAGAAACCTATCAATCTATTCCTGACCTAAAAACATTAAGAACGCTTTTTAGTCAAATTGTAGGACAAGAATCGATTCCATTTTTCGGAGAACCGCTAAAAGGACTGCAATTGATGGGGATGCTAGAAACTAGAACATTAGATTTCAAAAACATAATTCTTATCTCAACTAACGAAGGGACTATTCCCGCTGGAAAATCGCAAAACAGCTTTATCCCATACGACATCAAGCGTAAGTTTAAACTGCCTACTCATATAGAAAAAGATGCCATTTTCGCTTACCACTTCTATCGCCTCATTCAAAGAGCGGAGAATGTACATTTACTTTATAATTCTAATACGGAAGGCTTGAACTCTGGAGAACCAAGTAGGTTTATCACGCAGCTGTTGCACGAAGCGGGCCCAAATATCAAATTCAACGAAAACCATCTATCGTTCGATGTTCCTAATAATGCGACACCTACTATTGAAATAACATCAGGCGCAGCAATTTTAGATAAACTTAATGAAAGAGCTGAAAAAGGATTTTCTCCTTCTGCTCTCAACACCTTTATTCGTTGCCCTTTAGATTTTTATTATAAATATATCTTAGGGTTAAAAGAAGTTGAAGAAGTTGAAGAAACCATTGAATCTAGTTCGCTTGGCACATTTGTTCATAACACCTTAGAGCATTTTTACAAACCTTATAAAGGAGCTGTGCTTCGCCCCACTGATGTGGAGAGCTTTTTACCTAAGGTAACCGATGAATTATTTAAACAATTCAAAACAGAATTCAGCGAAAATGAAATAAACAATGGTAAAAACTTATTGATATTTAATGTTGCAAAAAAATTCGTTACTAATTTTCTTAAGCAGGAAATTAAGTTTTTGAAAACGCTAGAATTGAGTGGAGAGTATCTAACGATTTTAGAAATAGAAGAAACACTAGAAGCAAAACTTGACCATAATGGCGTTCAACTCAAAATAACTGGAAAGGCTGACAGAATTGATCGCATTGGTAATACGATTAGGATAGTCGATTATAAGACAGGGATTGTGCAAAAGAAAAATGTAACGGTTAAAGACCTTAGCGAAATTACTTCTGACGAAAAATTGGCCAAAGCCTTCCAATTATTAGCTTATGCGCTTATGTACCAGAGGATGCACCCACAAAATAAATTTGAAATTATCTCAGGAAATATCTCATTTAGGAAATTAAGTGCATGGTTAATTCCTGTTAATGTTAACAAGCAAGAATTACTTACCGAAGATATTTTATCTGAATTCGAAGAAGAACTAATAGGATTAATTGGCAAACTTTTTGATTCTGAAATGCACTTTAAACATAATCATGACGCTCAGTATTGCAATTTTTGTGATATTTGAGTTATAAAGCACTTCCTATGAAACTTAAGACTACAATTTTGGCGATTCTAATTGGTTCCGTTTGTTGGGCACAAAAACTTGTACCAACTGATGCTACTGCTTTATTGAAGGTTAAAGTTATTGACGTAGAAGGCAAAATAGCTCCAGGGCAGCTCGTTACGTTCACCAATCCTAAAACAAAAGAAGAATACAACGGGGTATCAAACGATACAGGATATTTCGAAATGCTTATACCACAGGGTGTAACTTATGAAATGGTTGTTTCAGGATTTTCCGGAGCAGAAAACATAAACCAAATAGAAATGCCGTCACCTGGTGGGCCATATAGTTTCGACTTAACTGTAACCACAGAAAGTACAAATACAAGCATCATGACGTTAGATGTGACCTACAAAACTAATAGCGCAGAACTGGAACCAGGTTCTTATAGCGCTATTGACGACCTATACGAATGGATGCTGCCAAAAAAAGATATTAAAATAGAAATATCTGGCCATACAGATAGTGATGGTTCTGATTCTAACAATATGACGCTTTCTCAAAAAAGAGCTGAATCGGTTAAAACTTACCTCTTAAAAAAAGGAATCGATACAAAAAGAATTATTGCTAAAGGGCTTGGAGAATCTAAACCAATTGCAACTAATGAAACCGCAGAAGGGAAAGCAAAAAATAGAAGAACAGAAGTTCGAATTATAGCTCACTAAATTTACTTTTTTTTCGTTTTACGACAGCATGAATTTTATAAAAAGAATTACGCTTTTATTTTTTGTTTTTTGTTTTTCAATAAACAGTTACGGTTCATATTTGTTGATCCAAATGGATGATAGTCAAAAAAATCATCTAAAAGCATATGGTATTTCATTTTGGGTACTCAATCAAAACGTTGAAGTAGAATGGTTGTTAAATTATAGAGGAGGAAGTTTTCTCATTAAACACCTTCAACCCATTGAAAATGAGTGCGTAATTCGTGGTGTCTCGTATGAAATAATTGCTAACGCTCAGGCAATTGGAATTAAGCAAGAAATTGCTAATCCGGAGGTAAACATGGACGTGGTTAAATTAGAAAAACCACCAAAAATAGCAGTTTATTCACCTAAGAGTAAGCTTCCATGGGATGATGCCGTAACTCTTGTTCTTACGTACGCAGAGATACCTTATGATGTTGTTTACGATGAAGAAATAATAAATGGTCAGCTTCCGTTATATGATTGGTTACATCTACATCATGAAGATTTTACTGGGCAGTATGGAAAATTTTACTCGATGTACAAAAATGCGGCTTGGTATCGTGAACAAGTTCGTGCATCAGAAGAAATGGCTGCTAAACTGGGGTTTGAAAAAGTTTCTGAATTGAAATTAGCTGTAGCACAATCGATACGTAATTTCACTGCCGGCGGTGGTTTTTTGTTTACAATGTGTTCTGGAACAGATTCATATGATATTGCACTTGCGGCAGATGGAGTTGACATCTGTGAAAACATTTACGATCATGACGGTGTAGATCCACAAGCTCAACAAAAACTAGATTTCAATAACACATTTGCGTTCAAAGATTTTCAACTAAAGAAAAACCCTTTAGAATATGAATATTCTTCAATCGATGCCGATAAATTACACAAGCGAACACCAGAAGAGTTAGACTACTTTACGTTATTCGACTTCTCAGCTAAATGGGATCCTGTTCCTACAATGTTGTGTCAAAATCATACTCCTGTTGTAAAAGGTTTTTTTGGTCAAACAACAGCATTCCACAAACAATATATAAAACCAGAGGTAATTATTATGGGAGAAACAAAAAGTTTAAACACCGCCAAATATATTCATGGCACATTTGGAAAAGGACAATGGACTTTCTATGCGGGACATGATCCGGCAGACTATAAGCACTATGTAAATGACCCAAAAACAGACTTGAATTTACATCCTAATTCTGCTGGATATCGTTTGATTCTAAACAATATTTTGTTTCCAGCGGCAAAGAAAAAGAAGCAGAAAACCTGATTGTGCTTAGCGTGTAATCACAACTCTTTGCGTTTCCTCACGTTGACCATTAGAGATAATGACAAAATAAAGTCCTGCTTCGATCTGAGAAACATCAATTTTAGTAGTTCCGGAAATGATATTACTATAAATCAATTCGCCTAAAATCGAATAAATTTTAATGTTTTGTGGCTCTTCTGAGGAAGAAATCATCAGTACATCCGATGCTGGGTTTGGAGATAATTTGAAGCCTGAAGTTTTACGTTTGACGTTTGAAATTTCAGTCGAAGTTGTATCATATTGCTCAAGAGCTGTCAAAGCTTTAAATAAATTCAAACGACCTCCTGTTACACTTTCTCCAGCCATAGAAGCAACAGAATCGAAACCATCGGTTAACATGTAATTCTTTATTGTTGCTGCTGTTACCGAAGGGTAATTCAAATTGTTACTTAACATTGCTGCCGGTGCTGCTGCGTACATTAAACCAATTGCGCCAGCTACCTGAGGTGTTGCCATGGAGGTTCCTGTTTTAAATCCATAAGAATCGCCAGCAATAGTTGAATAAATATCGGTTCCAGGTGCTGCGATATCGCAATGAACTAAACCGTATCCAGCTCCATTATTTCGATTATCATTATTACGGCTATTCGTTGTTGATAAGGTATATGCACTAGGGCAAGCACCAGGAACATCGCCTTCATTATCAATATTAATCCCTAAATTGGGGCCTGCTACGGCACTTAAAATACCTACTTCACCCATTGAATCATATAAACCGCACCAGATTGGATAGGCTGCTGGATCACCGTAATTAACTCCAAAAGATGAATTTGTTGCGACTACATAAGCTCCCGAATCTCCTTGGCTTCTGTTATATATCATTCGCTGATCATAAACATAACCATAGCTTTTCACAAGCACTGCTTCATCGGTTGAAGAACCTCTTATCGCCATAACTTTTACATTCCAACTTACACCAGATACTCCTATCCCGTTATTACCTTTTGCACCTATTATTCCAGATACGTGAATCCCATGGTCATCCCACGAACCAGCCATATTTACATCATCATCTTCATACACTGTTCCACTATTTTTGTACACGTGCCATCCATTATAATCGTCCACATAACCATTGTTATCATCATCAATTCCGTTAGCCTCAATTTCTTGGTAATTTCTCCAATAATTTAAATCTTCGTGTGTTAAGTCTGCTCCACCATCTATTACGGCAACAACAATTGTATCGCCCAAAGCAGTTACTCCGCCTGTCGTTATATCCCACGCTTCTTCCGTATCCATATCTGCATCATTTGAATTAAAATGGCACCATTGCTGACCATATTCAGCATCATTTGGTTGATTACGATTCTTAATACCTGCATGATTTACTTGCGCCAAAGCAACAGAACTAACGCGTTCTATAGTTGCCACAGCATTTTCAGAAGTTACATTAGTCTCATTATAGCCCACCAACCAAATATTTAATGATTTTGATAACGGTTGTAACATAATAAATTCCGCCTCTGGCAAAAAAACCTGCGCCTGTTCAATCGACTTATCAATTGATTTCTTGCTTTCTAACTGAACAATTAACTGATTCGGCACATAGTTTTGTGCCAACGTTACGTATACTAAACCTATAAATATTATTGTGATAATCGTTCTCATAAATCATTATTTATGTAAAGATACGTAAACAGTATCTTTTATGTTTAATATCACACCACTCTATTAATTAAATTAGTGGATTGCTAAATTTCAACAGCTAACAATTAGTCAAATTATGTTTATCTTGACCCCGTGATTCCTAATAGAAATTTTACTGTATATAAGTCCTCCGCTGGCAGCGGAAAGACATACACCCTTGTAAAAGAATACCTTAAAATTGCATTAGGAAGTGATCAACCAGATCGATACAGAAGTATTTTGGCGATTACCTTCACTAATAAAGCTGCGAACGAAATGAAAGAGCGAATTATTGGTGCGCTAACGCAATGTGCCTCCAATGAGCCGTTTGACATGCTCGACACCCTATGCATAGAACTCAATAAAGACGAATCAAGTTTACGAAAACGCGCTTCCAAAACATTAGAGCATATTTTGCACCATTATGCTGATTTTGGTATAAGCACTATTGATAAATTCGTACACAAAATTGTACGAACGTTTGCTTACGACCTTAAAATACCCATCAATTTTGAGGTTGAAATGGATGGCGAACAGCTCATTTCAACTTCTGTTGACCAGCTACTAGAACAGGTTGGCACAAACGCTGGGTTAACAAAAGTGCTTATCGAGTTTATAGAAGGAAAAACTGATGATGAAAAGAGTTGGCACATTGAAAATGATATAAAGGATTACGCCAAGAATCTACTGCAAGAAGAAGGGCAGTTGCATGTTGAGAAGCTTAAAAAGCTAAAGTTATCTGATTTTTCAAAACTTCGTAGTTCTATAAATAAAAAAGTTAAGGAAGCAGAAGATGCTATTTCAAGTATTGGCGAAAAAGGTCTCGCGCTTATTGATAGCAACTCTGTTAACCATAGCTCTTTTTCTAGGGGCTCACTTCCTAAATATTTTCAATACTTAAGTAATGTGGTGATTAAAAGCTTGGAACCTACTGCTACGTTGCAGAAAGCCATAAATGAAGATAAATGGTTTTCAGGCAAATGTTCGCCTGCTGACAAAGCTAACATTGAAAATATTAAGGAAGAGCTCATAGCTCTTTATCAACAAGCACTTGTTGTTGTTAAAGCTTCATTGGCTGATTTAATTTTATACCAATCTATTGAAAAGAATATTTATGCCGTAGCGGTTCTTAACGAAATTGAAAAAGAAATTAACCTTATTAAACAAGAGCAAAATATTCTCCATATCTCAGAATTTAATAAGAAAATTGCACAAATTGTACTAAACGAACCGGCACCTTTTATCTACGAACGACTTGGGGAACGTTATCGTAATTACTTGATAGATGAGTTTCAAGACACCTCGGAATTACAATTTCAAAACTTACTTCCTCTAATCGATAACTCTCTTTCTACAGGTAATTTTAACATGTTAGTTGGTGATGGGAAACAAGCTATCTATCGCTGGAGAGGTGGTGAAGTAGAACAATTTGCCAAGCTACCACATATCAGCTCCAAATATGGCGATAAAGACATTGTTGCCGAACGAGCAGATTCTTTAAAAAGAAACTACCAACAAAAAGTGTTAGACACAAACTACCGATCAAAAAAACAGGTAGTTGATTTCAATAATTGGTTTTTCGAAAACATCAGCAAAAAAATACATGAAAACTATAGAGATATTTACGACAAGCAGAGTCAAGGGTCTTTAGAAGAAAAAAAGGGTGGGCATGTGTCGCTTAAAATTCTTCATAGAGTAGATGAAGAAAGCTACATTGAAGAAACAAAGGCAACCACATTAAGCACTATTGCGCAAGTTGTTGAAGATGGCTATTCTTTAAAAGATATTACCATTCTTTGCAGAAAGAGAAAAGACGCAAACGATATTGCGAACTTTTTAGTTGAAAACCAATTACCTGTTATTTCTTCCGATAGTTTATTGATAAGTGGCAATCCGCAAGTCAAGCTGATAATTTCACTTCTTAAGTATTTACTCAATAAAAATAATGACGAAGCGAAAATTAGCATCGCCAATTCTATTCTACCTGAGGGAAATCGGCATAACAAATTAAAGACTATATTCAGTTCTGTTTCAAGCTTTGACAAATTTATCGTATCTAATTTCTCCGAATTTAACTCTGAGCAACTATTACAAAAGTCTTTGTACGAAACCATAGAAGAGCTCATTCGTATTTTTGGACTGAATCAAGAAAACGATCCTTATCTATTAGGATTTCTTCAATTTGTTCACGAAATAAACAATCGATCGGGCAGCTCTATTGGTGAATTTCTAGACCAATGGGTAAACAAAAAAGATAGTCTATCAATTCAAATACCAGAAGGTGAAAACGCTATTACAATTATGACTATTCATAAGTCAAAAGGACTGCAGTTTCCTGTGGTTATTTTTCCCTTTGCTAATTGGAAGTCTAAGGGAGCCGACAACCTATGGATTGATACTGAAAAATTAAAAGTAAATATCCCCTCCGCATTAGTTAGTGTAAACAAAAACTTGCAAAAAACACAGTATAGAAGCAAGTATGATGCCGAGGTTAACAAAACATTACTCGACAATATTAACTTGCTTTACGTTGCTTTTACTCGTCCAGAAGATCGGCTGTATATAATTTCATCTGATTACAAATACCACGATTTATCTACCAGTTTCATTGATTTTGTTAAGCACTCAGAAAACTGGAACGAAGCTACCAATTCGCTTACAATGGGCGAAGAAATTGCTATTTCAAAGTACAATAAAATACCAGTAAAAACCCTCACCCTAAAGCAAAGTGTTTTTAACCACTGGAAGCCTAGAGTTCAAATTAGCTTGCAGGCCGATGACATTTGGGAAACTGATGGCTCCACTTCAAAAAAAGATTACGGTAAGCTGTTGCACTACACGTTATCAAAAATTGAATGTAGTTCTGATACTGAAAAGGCCCTAAAGCAATTAAAATCTGAAGGATTTATTTCAACTAAAGAGTTCGAAAAATTAGAAAAAGATATTCTTCAAATAATAAATCATAAAGACCTGAAAATCTATTTTTCAAAAGAATACCAAGTAAAAAATGAAGCTGAAATTATCTTTGCAAATGGTGCTGTTCTTCGTCCAGATAGAGTCGCTATGAAAGATAATTCCGTGGTTGTTATCGATTACAAAACTGGATTAATTAGTAACTCTCACGCAAAGCAGATTACCCAATATGGAGATGCGCTAAACGAAATTGGTTTTGATTTAGTGACTAAATTGCTGGTTTATACTGCCCCAATAAAAGTGGTAAGTGTGTGATCTTTAATTCGTCTTTGATCACAATGGAAAAAATCACCTAACAACTGTTTTGGATTTTGTTCAGAAATACTTCTAAAAACCGATCGATAATAGCAAGAAAGCGGTGGACAAAACTGAAAAGATAGCCAAAATTACTATACCCACTATCCCAACAATCAGAGCCACTATGGACTTCCATTCACTATCTTCTTCAGTAAATTCATCTCTGCGATTCCAGGCTCTGATAGCCGAAATTAAAGACAAAACGGCAAATACTACTCCAGCGTATGGAATCAAACTCAAAAAAAGGTAGAGAAACGCCTTGTCAGCCAATTCATCAGGATTAGGTCCTGTAGTATCCTCCGGTTGCATTGAACTGCTTTTTTTATTGAATTTTGATGACGGCAAGACTTCGGTAGGTTGGTCTTCTGTTTCTAGATTCCTTTTATGTTTCTTAGTATCGGCATCACTTTCTTCTATAGTAACTGATGCTACTTCATCTGTGATTATACTTTCTTCTGTACTGAACAAAGATTGACCCTCTTCTTCAGGTAAGTGGATGTTGTTATTTGTGTTTACATACAATTGTTCTAGTTCCGCTTGATAAACTTCTACTACCTCTGTTTCTAACCTGTGAGTCTCTTGTCGTTCTGCAACTTCTTCTTCGTATTCTTTAGCTTGTTTATTCTTGGTCAGCCTTAGATCTACGTGATAACCTTTCATGTGCTGACGTTTGGTGATTAAATTGTTCGAAGTATTACACCCTAATAACAATAGCACTGCCATTGATAACCACCCTAATTTCATAATTCTCTTTTTCATCTTCTATATTACGTGTTTAGTACTGTTGGGTTAATGGTCTTTTTCGGTAGCTTTAAAGCTAAAATAATTGCCTGAACCACTTATTTCATCATCTTTTTAATAGCCAGTAAACCAATAAAGATATGATTTTAAAATAAAGGACCTTCTAGTCATCACCGCACCGAATTCTTAAGAATTGAATACAGAACTAATATAAAAATCAAAAATCAAATTAAAACAAAAGAGTCTGATTCTTACCTCACCATTGTAAAATCCATATTGATGGTAGGATTTTTATCTTCTACGGTTAAGTCAATAGTAGCTTCCTGGATTTTAAACCCACCTGCCGAGATCTGCATTTTATACTTATTTCCTCGTTCAAGTTTCACAGAATAAGTAGGGGTCTTGACCTTCATCACCTTAACTTCATCACCAGATTCTGAGTTTGTAATAATAATCTTTGGGGTAACTTTCATGGGGCCATTATTTGCTGACCCGTCAGCAATTTTACCAGATATTGTGACATATCTTTCTCTTACATCTTTAATAATTGCATGCTCTGAAACGTCAACTTTAAAAATATCCTTTCCTCCTATAGATGGTTCTTTATATCCCGAATAATAAGCAGTTTTAGCATCAAAAGAAAGTACAAAGTTAATGTCATCATTTACCGTATTAATTGGGTATCCGATATTTATTGGTTCCTGCCATGCACTATCTCTATATTCACTCATATATATATCGTATCCTCCGACACATTTATCAATATGACCATCAGATGCGAAAAACAAAATATTTCCTTCAGGGTGTATAAATACCATGCGCTCATCATGAGGGGTATTAATAATGGGACCTAGATTCACAGGTTCTTTCCACTCACTTCTCGATAAACGTTCAGCCATCCATATGTCCGACATGCCTTGCGAAGTTTTTTCTTTTCTCTCGCTCAAGAAATACAGAAACTGACCATCCGAAGTTATTGAAGCTGAACTCTCGAAATAAGAGGTGTTTATTAGATTACCCAAATCTTTCGGGCCGCCCCATTTACCAGAAGAGCTCAACCTTGAAACGTATATTTCACCACTCCCACTTTCACCAAAATTCTTGTACACATAAATATTATGGCCGTCTGGAGAAATACTTAAGCAAGCATCGTGAAACTCTGTATTCAACCTGCCCTTGATACTTTCAGCTTTGTTCCACCTATTTCCTTCTGCATTCCATTCTGCAATATAAATATCCTCCATATATTTACCATCGTTTGGGTCGGTAGCACCACCTTTTGTATCTGGCCTTCTTGATGTAAATATTATCGTTTTTTCATCGGAGGAAATAGAAGCCCCATAATCATCAAACGCTGAGTTAATATCGGTCCCCATGTTTTCAATATTGACATCGTATGGATTGGCTACTGCATCTTTAGCATAGCTTAAACCCGTTAACATCATTTCAATTTCTTCAATTCTTTTGGTTTTGCTTTCTTTCAAATCAACCTTATAGCTCATAAGCTGAGTAATTGCTTTATCAAATTCACCGACTCTTTGCAGTGCCATGGCATATTTAACTCGGGCATCTTCCTCAATAATAGGTTCTGCTTCAACAGCCATGCCCATAAATTTGATTGCTGACTGGTAATCTCTAAGCGCATAATGAACCTCACCAATTCTATATTGCACAATAGGATTATCTGGGTTTTCTGCATGAATTTCTTCGTAAGCAGCCAAAGCACCATTGAAATCGTAACTAAACAATAGGTGCTTTGCTTTTTGCAGTTTATACTGATCTAAACCTTTTTCGAAAGCGTTTTTGGTTGTATCTTGCTGTGCAAATCCAAACTGAGTAATAGAAATTAAGAAAACTAGGATAACGGTGCGTAAAATTGCCTTCATGCTAATAATTAGGTTTGTAACACCAAATATAAAAGCATAATCGGTATTATCCTAACTAATTATAATTGGAGTTGACAAATAATTTAAAAAAAGGTTTATTGCCTCTCTACCTTCGTCTCCTGTTGTAAACAATATTCTGTTTTTTAAATAATTTGAATGGTCTACTCCTGATTCTAATTTCAGTTCTGAAATCAAGTCCTCCTTGTGGTCGATTCCATATTTTAATGCTTCATTAAACTTAGTTTTTACACCATTTGGAACTTCCTTTTTAGCAACCCAACAAGCGAAAATAAATGGCAATCCTGTGAGTCTTTTCCATTCAACGCCTAAATCGAAAGTATACCTGTATTTTTCAACTAAATCAAACGTTCTATCACCAATTACTAATCCGGCAGTTTTTCCAGTAATATTATCGATATAATGTGTGTCAGCTTCCTTCCATGTTGGATTGATTTTCCACAATTCCTTTGCAAGGATTTTAATAAGATTTACCGATGTTTTTGATTGATAGTCTAGGTAAATAGTTTGAATTTCAGACAGAGGAACATCACTATACAAGCAAACCGTTTCTACCTCACCATTGCACCCAATACAGTAATCGGATATAATTTGATACCCCTCTAATTCGGGAAGAGCTGCCACAGGCACAAGACCAATATCTACTTTACCTTCTAACAAAACTGATGCACATTTTGCTGGATGCTCTAGAGCCAATTCGAACTCTGAATCTGGTAATTTTTGTTGAATTCCATAGATAAATGGAGTTGTATTCAAATAAGATACCGCGACTATAGATGTGCTCATTATTTTAGCAAGTTTTTATCTTCTGCTTCGTATACAGAAATTGTAGCCGCGACCACTGAATTTATAGCAACAAAACCGGCTAATAAACCTCCAACCCAAGGAATCATTATAGCCCCGGCAAAAATTGACCCATTTGCTAGAGTCAAGCCTTTGTTGTTCCTCATAAATCTTACACTTTCTTTTAAAGTAAGTCTTCTTCGTTCGCAAGTGTAATCCATAAAAGAAAATCCATAGTAATACGCTGCAACAATAAATAGTAAAAATGGTGTAACAAACTGAACTAAAGGAATCAATGCCAACAATATTATAAGTGCCATTATTATCAATTGAAGAATCGTATTTCGAGCAGCTATTATGGCTCCTCTCGCTACATCTTTTATAAATAAATTCAAATTGAAAGGATATTCATTTCCCTTCCGTATTTTCTCAGTTCTTTCGGATAAATATGCCAGAACGGGTGACAAAATTATAAGTATTAATCCACCACTAACGAAGTGAAATATAATCCATGATATAAGTTTGATTATCACATAGAAAAACCACCAAATAATGACTCCTACTGTTTCGTAATACTCACCACCTTTTTCTAAACCAAAGTACTCCAAACACCAATTGGTAATGCCTTCTGTAAGAAAATCAGTACCATAGATTGTTGCTGCAAATAGCAATACATTTAAGAATAAGGGCATTAGGTAAAACCAAGATAGCCTATTCTTCAGGATAAATTTCGATGCCTTTCTATAGGCCGAAAATCCGATTTGTATTTGTTTCAACATGATTTTAGAACGGTAAAAATATGGATTTATTCCAAAAGAAAAGGGGTTACAAAAGCAACCCCCATTGCAACGTAACTAAACATAATAACTATCTAACCACTTCCAAAGTCATGCTTTGTGAAACATTGCCATTGGCAGTTAGCCCATTTGGGCAATATTCACAATAGATACCAGTACATTCTTCTAAACTACCGTCTTTAGTTAAGGGTCATTAGTAACAATTGTGTGCCCCAATAAATTTCCTAATCCAATGATTGAAAGAAATGTAATTGAAGTCAAAAGCTTTATCATATTAATCGCTTTGATTTCCAAATAATTTACATTGATTCAAAATGCACTCTTACATCGTAAGATAAAACTCAATTTTATATTAAACAATGAAAGCCATTTTTTTAATTTCGCAATCAAAACCAACACACAATTATGGAATTATCAACACTTACTGCAATTTCGCCAATAGATGGTCGGTACAGAAGGGTAACACAACCTTTAGAAAATTATTTTTCTGAATCATCGTTATTTAAGTATAGAACTAAAATAGAAATTGAATACTTCATTGCTTTATGTGAACTACCGTTGCCACAATTGGTTGATTTCGACAAATCATTGTACCCTAAATTAAGAGAAGTATACGAGCACTTTACAACAGAAGATGCACAGGCAATAAAAGAAATTGAAAAAATAACCAACCATGATGTTAAGGCGGTTGAATATTTTATCAAAGAAAAATTAAAAGACATTGTTCCAGCTACTAACCTTGAATTTATCCATTTTGGACTCACCTCACAAGACATTAATAATACCTCCGTTCCACTTTCTGTTAAAGACTCTTTATCTGAAGTCGTTTTCCCTTTAATAGATGAGGCTATAGCTAAATTAAAAAAGTTGGTGCAAGAGTGGAAAGATATCTCTATGCTTGCTAAAACGCATGGCCAACCTGCCTCCCCCACCAATTTGGGTAAAGAATTATTTGTTTTTGTTGAGCGGTTAGAGATTCAATACGCTCAAATAAAATCTATACCTAATTCAGCCAAATTTGGCGGAGCAACAGGGAATTTCAATGCTCACAAAGTAGCATACCCTGAGATTCATTGGGTTGATTTTGCTAATAATTTTGTAAACAACACTCTTGGCTTAGATCGTTCGCAAACAACTACACAAATTGAGCACTATGATAATATTGCAGCTCTTTGTGATGGTTTTAAAAGGCTTAACAACGTAGTCACGGATTTAGATAGGGACGTTTGGACTTATATTTCAATGGGATATTTTAAGCAAAAAATAAAGGCTGGTGAAGTTGGCTCTTCCGCAATGCCGCACAAGGTTAACCCAATCGATTTTGAAAACTCAGAAGGCAATATCGGTATAGCTAATGCACTTTTTGAGCATTTAGCAGCCAAATTGCCTATTTCGAGATTACAACGTGACTTAACAGACTCAACCGTTCTGCGTAATACTGGAATCCCATTTGCACATACTTTAATTTCTTACAGCTCTTTATT
>Ga0209406_1001324_pt1 | contig 18348 bp, 17 predicted proteins | sample COGITO_mtgs_1204_FD_184808 | JGI IMG/M metagenome (GOLD analysis project Ga0209406, IMG submission 184808) | Pelagic marine microbial communities from North Sea - COGITO_mtgs_120426 (SPAdes) (version 2) | ecosystem: Environmental > Aquatic > Marine > Epipelagic ...
AATTTACGGTAATCGACACGGGTGGATACATTAGCGGATCTGATGATGTTTTCGAAGCAGAAATTCGCAAGCAAGTTATAATTGCTATTGAAGAGGCTACTGCAATCGTTTTTATAGTCGATACCACTAGCGGAATCACTGATTTAGATTTAGCCGTTGCCAATCTTCTTAGAAAAGCAGACAAAAAAGTATTTCTTGCTGCTAACAAAGTTGATAATCATGATAGAATCGCAGATGCTAGCGAATTTTATTCTCTTGGACTAGGAGAAGTATTTTGCATCTCATCTATCAATGGAAGTGGCACCGGAGAAATACTAGACGCTGTTGTAAAGGCGCTCCCCGAAGTAAAAGAAGAAGCGTTGCTAGATTTACCGCGGTTTGCTATTGTGGGGCGACCTAATGTTGGGAAATCTTCTTTGATTAACTCTCTTATTGGTGTAGAACGAAACATTGTTACACCAGTAGCTGGCACAACAAGAGATTCTTTACACTCAAGGTACAATGCCTTTGGTTTTGACTTCTATATGGTTGATACTGCTGGCCTTAGAAAGAAGAGCAAAGTGCATGAAGATATTGAATTTTACTCTGTTATGCGATCTATTAGGGCCATAGAAAATTGTGATGTGTGTTTGTTGTTAATAGATGCCGAAGATGGCATGACAAGTCAGGACATTAACGTTCTTCACCTAGCTGAACGAAATAATAAAGGGGTTGTCATTTTGGTTAATAAATGGGATTTAGTTGAAGACAAAGAGACTAATACTATCAAAAAATATGAAGAGCAAGTCTTGGAAAAGATTGCTCCTTTTACCGATGTTCCGGTCATATTTACTTCGGTAACTAATAAACAAAGAGTTTTGAAAGCCCTGGAAAAGGCTGTTGAAGTTTACCAAAATAGAATACAAAAAATTAAGACTTCTGAGCTTAATGATTTCTTTTTGCCTTTAATAGAAAACCAAGCTCCACCAGCGACTAAAGGCAAATACATCAAAATTAAATTCGTAACACAGTTGCCTACTCATGCGCCATCATTTGCATTTTTCTGTAATCTGCCTCAGTACGTAAAAGAGCCATACAAACGCTTTCTTGAAAATAAATTAAGAGCCAAATGGAACTTTAACGGTGTGCCTATTCGAATATTTCTTCGGAAAAAATAATTACAGTACCTCTACTTGATTTCTGGTTAAATCTTCCATCGTTTCTCTTTCTCTGATTAGATAATCTTTGCCCTCGTGAATCAACACTTCCGCTGGTCTAAACCTAGAATTATAATTCGAAGCCATTGAAAAACAGTATGCTCCTGCATTTTTAAAACACAGCACATTACCTTCCGATATTTCATGCATTCTCCTATTCCAACCGAAACAGTCAGTTTCGCAGATATATCCCACCACAGTGTAAATTCGCTCCTTTCCACTTGTATTCGATACGTTTACAATTTCGTGATGCGAATCGTAAAACATGGGACGAATCAAATGGTTAAACCCCGTATCGAGACCGGCAAAAACAGTTGACGTTGTTTGCTTAACAACATTAACGGTCGCCAAAAAATAACCAGCATCACTTACCAAAAATTTTCCTGGTTCAAACATTAACGTTAAATCCTTTCCATAATCTTCGCAAAAAGAAATGAATCTATCTCCTAATTGTTCTCCCAGTGATTCAACATCTGTTGAAATATCATTAGGCTTATAGGGCACCTTAAACCCACTTCCAAAATCTACATAGTCGAGTTCCTTAAAATCCTTCGCGGCATTTAGTAAGAGTTCAGCCCCATTAAGGAATACCTCAACATCTAATATGTCTGAACCAGTATGCATATGCAATCCCTCAATTGTCATATTATTCGTTTCAACAATTCGATGCACATGCGGCAATTGGTAAATAGAAATTCCAAACTTAGAATCGATATGCCCTACCGAGATATTGTGATTTCCTCCGGCCAAAATATGTGGATTTACACGGACACAAACAGGATAAGAATTGCCATATTTAATTCCGAATTGTTCGAGTATAGAAAGGTTATCAATATTAATTTTCACTCCTTCATTTACAGCCAACTCAATTTCTTCCATCGATACACAATTAGGAGTATAGATTATATCTTGAGCTTCAAAACCCGCTTGTTTTCCCAACCAAACTTCCTGTATAGAAACGGTATCTAACCCCGAGCCCATCTTATTGAATAACCTTAAAACATTGATATTTGTAAGTGCTTTACAAGCGTAATTCAATTTAACGGTACATTTTTTTGAAAAAGCATTATGTAATTTTGAATATTGTAATTGCATTTGTTCTGCATCATATACATATAAAGGTGTTTCATACTTCTGAGCAATTTCGTTAATACTTATTCCTCCAATCTGATATTCGTTTTCTTGTAATTCCATTTTACTAATTTTTTAGCATAAAAAAAGGGCTCTGATAACTCAGAGCCCTTATAATTTGGTTTCTTGTTATCTTGTTATTTCAATTTAAAATCCTTCTTTACTTTAGCTACGTAGTTTAGCTCCTCCCAAGGAAAAAGCTTAACCTTAACTGTCTTGGATTTACCAGTACCATCAGTAAACGTTTTCTCAACTACTTCGCACTCACGACCCATATGGCCATAAGCAGCAGTTTCGAGATAAATCGGAGATCTTAATTTAAATCTAGTTTCAATCGCATAAGGACGCATATCAAATAACTTTTCAAGTTTCTTAGCAATTTGACCGTCAGTCATATTCACTTTTGCAGTACCATAGGTATCTACAAAAACACCCATTGGTTTTGCTACACCAATTGCATATGCAACCTGAACTAATATTTCATCAGCTAATCCAGCTGCCACAGCATTCTTAGCAATATGACGCGTTGCGTATGCTGCAGAACGATCAACCTTACTTGGATCTTTTCCAGAAAAAGCGCCACCACCATGCGCACCTTTACCACCATAAGTATCAACAATGATTTTACGGCCTGTAAGACCCGTATCGCCATGAGGCCCGCCAATTACGAAAGTTCCCGTAGGGTTTACATGGTATTTGATTTTATCGTTAAATAAGGCTTTTATGTGCTTTGGTAATTTTTTCATTACCCTTGGCACCAAGATATTGATTACATCATCTTTAATTTTAGCCAACATTTTCTTCTCCGTATCAAAATCATCATGCTGAGTGGAGAGAACAATAGCCTCAATTCTAACTGGTTTATTATCATCAGAATACTCAATAGTTACTTGAGATTTAGAATCTGGCCGTAAGTACTTAACTTTCTTGTCTTCTCTTCGTAATTCAGCTAACTCTAATAATAGCATGTGAGATAACTGAAGTGCCAAAGGCATGTAGTTTTCGGTTTCATTAGTCGCATAACCGAACATCATTCCTTGATCACCAGCACCCTGATCTTCTTTTTTCTTACGCTCAACTCCTTGATTAATATCAGGAGATTGCTCGTGAATTGCAGAGAAAACTCCACAAGAATTACCATCAAACATATACTCACTTTTCGTATAACCAATTTTATTGATTACATCTCTAGCGATTTTTTGTACGTCTATATATGTTTTTGATTTTACTTCTCCGGCTAAAACAACTTGACCAGTTGTAACCAAAGTTTCACATGCTACTTTCGATTCTTTGTCGAAAGCTAAAAAATTATCGATTAATGCGTCAGAAATTTGATCAGCAACCTTATCTGGATGACCTTCTGAAACCGACTCTGATGTAAATAAATATCCCATCTATAATTTAAATATTTGTTAATAATATTGGGCTTGCATAAGCTCTTAGCACTTTTTATTGTGGTTGCAATCACCCAAATCAATCCACAAGCGGGTGCGAATGTAAAGAAATCAATAACTATTTTGAAGTAAAGTCCTTGAAAATTTGTTCCATCGTCTCTTCTTCTTTTTGCAGAGTAAGAACTTCGACAGATTTGCCTACAGCAAAATTGAATAACAATGGGCGCACATCAGAATCGCTATCAGAAAATATGTGATACTTATTATCACCTAACGATTCTACTTTATTAACTCCTTTCAGCTTTTTAATTTCAGAAACTTCAACATTATCACTAAACTCGACCGTGATAATTGATATTTGTTTTTGTTTCGACTTAATATTCAAGGCAGTATCATCTGCTGCAATTTTTCCATTATTGATAATTATAACGCGATCACAAATCGCCTCAACCTCTTGCATTATATGTGTAGACATCATTACAGTTTTTTCTTTACCAATGTCTTTAATCAAATTTCTAATTTCAATAATTTGATTAGGGTCAAGGCCGGTCGTTGGTTCATCTAAGATTAATACTTTCGGGTCATGTATCATTGCCTGTGCCAACCCTACTCTTTGTCTATAGCCTTTAGATAAAGCCCCAATGACTTTATTTTGTTCAACACCTAAGCCAACTTTATCAATCATATCAGCAACAAGTCTCTTTTTGTTTCTTAGCTGATGTAATCCTGCAATAAATTGAAGGTATTCCTTCACGTACATGTCTAAATAAAGCGGATTATGCTCGGGTAAGTAGCCAACATTTTGACGAGCTAAAATTGTGTCTACAGAAACATCGTATCCACATACTTTCGCTGTGCCTTCGCTTTGCGGAATAAAACAAGTAAGTATTTTCATCATGGTTGACTTCCCCGCGCCATTAGGCCCAAGAAAACCAACAATTTCGCCTGAACCAATTTCAAAAGAAACGTTATCTAACGCTTTTTGCTCTCCATAAATTTTTGTGATGTTGTTTACTTCTATAGACATGTTGCCAAATGTACCAATTATCTTAATTTTGGATCGAACAATCTAATTCCTATTTATTGAAAGGTGTTGTAATTAAATCTACCGGTAGTTGGCTTACTGTAAAAACGGCAGAAAATGTCATCTATAATTGCCGCATCAAAGGAAAATTCAGAATTCAAGGAATAAAAAGTACGAACCCAATTGCCGTTGGTGATTTGGTAGCATTCGATTTAGAAGAGGATGATTCTGGCACAATTCATACTCTAGAAGAACGGAAAAATTATATTATTCGAAAATCAACTAAACTTTCGAAACAGACTCACATTATCGCTGCTAATATGGATCAAGCCGCTATAATTGTTAGTGTAGCTAATCCAAGAACTCCTCTTGGTTTTATCGATCGGTTTTTAGCAACTGCTGAAGCATATCGAATACCGAGTATCGTTATTTTCAATAAAGTTGATTTATGTGATGATGAGCTGGCTGAAGAATTAGACTACCTAAAGGCAGTTTATGAATCTCTTGGTTATCAATGTCTCTTTACCTCAGCCATCAATAATGCTGGCATTGAAGAATCGAAGGGCTTATTTAAAGATAAAGTAACACTAATTTCAGGGCAATCTGGTGTGGGAAAAAGTACGCTTATTAACGCCATCGAACCTTGTTTAGAATTAAAAACCAATGAAGTTTCTGAATCTAATGAGAAAGGGAAACACACAACTACTTTTGCTGAAATGTTCGAATTCTCATTTGGTGGAAGCGTAATCGATACCCCAGGAATTCGTTCGTTTGGTGTGGTGGATTTTGACAAGCACGAATTGTCTCACTTTTTTAGGGAGTTTTTCGTTATTGGAAAAGACTGTAAATTCAGTGATTGTCACCACATCAATGAACCGCATTGTGCTGTAAAAAAAGGGATTGAAAATGGTGAAATTGCTGAAAGTAGATACACCAGCTATTGGAACCTCTATATTGACGAAGACCTAGAAAAGGACTATAAATGAGAGCTGTACTGCAACTAGTTTCCGAAGCTTCGGTAACAATTAGCAATAGAGTTTCTGGAAAGATAAAAAAAGGCTATCTCATTTTGTTGGGTATTGAAGATGGAGACTCACAACAAGATATTGATTGGCTCTGCGCAAAAATCAGCAAAATGCGCTTATTCACAGATGAAAATGATAAAATGAACTTGTCGATTCGAGATGTTAACGGAGAAATACTCGTGGTAAGTCAATTTACGCTTCATGCCAGCATAAAAAAAGGAAACAGACCTTCATTTATTAAAGCTGCTAAACCCGAAATTGCAATTCCACTTTATAAACAGTTCATTGGATCTATTGCAAAAGAAATTAACCTGCCGATACAAACCGGAGAGTTTGGAGCTAAGATGGATGTCGCATTAATAAATAATGGTCCAGTAACGATTATTATTGATTCAAAAAACCCATATTAAATGCTAAGACAGAATACGTTTTGGGTAATCGTATTATCGATTTTTTGTGCCTTAATTTTGCCTGATCTACTTGCTGAAGGTATGTTTCTTGACGGAATAATTTATAGCGATATCGCTAGAAACTTATCCATTGGAAACGGAACCTTATGGAATTTAAAATACATAGAAACACTCATTGGTCCTAATGGTTCGAATACGTTTGCTGGCCATCCTTCTCCAGGATTTTGGATTCAAGCCTTATTTTTTATTACTCTCGGAGACCATGCTTACACCGAAAATATATACTCCCTATTTACCTGTATTATAAATGTTTTTATGATTAAATTAATCTGGCAGACCATAGAGATAAATTCTATGAGTAAAAAAATGAGCTGGCTACCCATTCTACTTTGGATTATTGTACCTGTTACCTACTGGTCTTTTTCTAATAACTTATTAGAAAATACAATGAGTATTTTTTGCTTAGCTTCAATCTACTTCTATTTAAAGTGGATCACAAAGCCACAAATCATTTGGATTACCTTATCAGCATTATTTATAATATTCTCAGCTCTTACCAAGGGTCCCGTTGGGCTTTTTCCTCTAGCAGCACCACTTGCTAATTTTATAGCAAACAAACATTTTGGCTTCTTTCATTTTTTGCGAGAACAATTTTATTTACTCGGCATATCCGCTGTATTTGGTTCAAGTTTATTTTTATACCCCCCTGCAGCAAACAGCCTAATGACCTATTTGGACGTTCAAATACTTCATAGTCTCTCTAACGTTTCAACCGTAGATAATAGATTTCAACTTCTGTCAACTTTATTGGCAGAACTCTGGTATGTTTTGCTCTTAGCTGCCCTTATTATATACTTTGTTAAAAAAGATCAGACGAAGCATGAAGTATCAGAAAAAAATTGGAGTAATTTTTTTCTGATACTCGGATTGTTTGCTTCATTACCTATAATGATTTCTTTAAAACAACGCTCCTTTTACCTTCTGCCATCCATTCCTTTTTTCAGTTTATGGATTGCACTGATTCTAAGACCTTATGTTCTTGCATTATTATTAAAGCACAAACTATTCTTTGAAACCAAAATCTGGATTCGCTTGGTCCCCATTTTTGTTATGATTGCGGGTATAGCAATCATAACGTTAAGAATTCCATATGAAAATAGAGACCAACTAAAACTCGAAACCGTTATGCTAGTAGGAGAAAAAATTGGCAAGAACCAGCTTTTATCGTGCAGCAGATATACATATGCCGACTGGAGCTTAACAGCCTATTTTCAAAGAAGATACTGTATTAGTACCGATCATTTAAAATTGAACGAATACTATCTTTACAATAAAACCACCGAGGTTACACCGCCCCCCGGTTACAATAGCATTATTTTAGAAACTAACCAATATTCCCTTTTCAAAAAATAACATGACCATCAAACAAGCACAGCAAACAGTGGACAAATGGATAAACGAACATGGCGTTCGCTATTTTAGTGAGTTAACCAATATGGCGATGTTAACAGAAGAAGTTGGTGAAGTCGCAAGAATTATTGCCCGCAGATATGGCGAGCAAAGTGAAAAGAAATCTGACAAGAATAAAGACCTTGGAGACGAAATGGCTGATGTGCTTTTTGTTCTTATATGTTTAGCAAATCAAACAGGAATTGACTTAACAGAAGCACTAGAAAAAAATCTTAAAAAGAAAGCGACTAGAGATAGCGAAAGGCACAAGAATAACGAAAAGCTAAAATAACTTTATTTAGTAGTCAAAAATATTCTTGTTGCTACCCAGTATTCTTGATTATTAGCTGTAGATTTCCATAGCACTCTCGAACCATGGATGCCCTCTCCTTTCGGTGTAAAATGAACCAATTTTTCGTTCGAACTTCCTTTCACTAAGTCCGCAACACTTTCAGCTTCAGCTTTTGATGAAGTAACAAATACTGGCATCTCCAATGAATTAGACCATGAAGCTACCGAATGACCTTGTATATACTCACCAGGACTATATGCTAATACTTTAGATATTTTCTGAATATTTTCTGATGCTAATCTTAAAACCAATGCCGCTGAATAAGAGCTCCCAACAACTACGATAGGTTTCCCAGATTTCTTGTACGCATAATCCAGTGCCGCTTCCATGTCTTGATAAGCTTCTATATAAGACGTTGACAACTCCTTTGATTTTGCCCGCTTAGCTGTTTCATTAATGATGCCATTAGCTGTATCCCCGGATCTTTGATCGATAGCCAAACAGTTATATCCAAAATTGTTAAATATTTGAGCAGTGTTTTTGTATTCACCCCTGCTAAAACCAGCTTGATGAAATAACAACATGTAAGGATGTGCATCGTTCGTTTTGTATAAGTCTGCGGTTATTTCCAATCCATCTTTTGCATTAAAAGATACCTGTTCAGGTTTGTTCTGAGCTGATAGGGTAACAGATATGAGGCTAAATGCAAGCAGTATTCTAATTTTCATAGTCGTTATTTTTTACTAAAATAAAAAAAGGGAACCTTAATAAGGTTCCCTTTTTAATCAATTATTGTAATCGAAAGCTATTCTGCTAAAACGATCACTTTATTTTTCAACACCTCAACAACACCACCACTCACTTCAACTACTTCTTCAGTGTTTCCTTCTTTGGTAATCTTTATCACACCTTTTTTCAATGTTGCTATCATTGGCGCGTGGTTATCCAAAACGCCAAATGAACCCTCCACACCTGGAAATAAAACTGCGGTCGCTTCTCCGGAATAAATATTTTTGTCTGGTGATACTATATCTAATTGCATATTCGTCTCTGGTTTATGATTTTAAGTTCACAGAATAAAGACTTTGAACTTTTAGCTTCAAACTTTTTCCTCACTAGGCCTCAGCCATCATCTTTTTACCTTTCTCAATGGCTTCATCAATAGATCCAACAAGGTTGAATGCAGCTTCTGGATACTCGTCCACTTTACCATCCATAATCATATTAAATCCTTTGATTGTTTCTTCAATAGAAACTAAAACTCCTTCCAATCCTGTAAACTGTTCGGCTACATGAAATGGTTGAGATAGGAACCGTTGTACTCTTCTTGCTCTGTGTACAGCCAATTTGTCTTCTTCAGAAAGTTCGTCCATACCTAAAATTGCAATAATATCTTGCAACTCTTTATATCTCTGTAAAATCTCTTTTACATCTTGTGCACACTTGTAGTGCTCTTTTCCAACTACATCCTCAGTCAATATTCTTGAAGTAGAATCTAATGGATCAACCGCCGGGTAAATACCTAACTCAGCAATCTTTCTTGAAAGTACCGTTGTTGCATCCAAGTGAGCAAATGTTGTGGCCGGTGCGGGATCAGTTAAATCATCTGCAGGCACATAAACCGCCTGAACAGAAGTAATAGATCCTTTTTTAGTTGACGTAATACGCTCCTGCATAGCACCCATCTCGGTTGCTAAAGTTGGTTGGTATCCTACCGCTGAAGGCATACGACCAAGAAGCGCTGATACTTCAGAACCAGCTTGTGTAAATCTAAATATGTTATCAACAAAGAAAAGGATATCATTTCCCTGTCCCTCGCCATCTCCATCACGGAAATACTCTGCCAATGTTAATCCAGAAAGTGCAACTCTAGCTCTTGCGCCAGGAGGCTCATTCATTTGTCCGAAAACTAATGCCGCTTGAGACTGTTCTAATTGAGCTTTATCTACTTTAGATAAATCCCATCCGCCTTCTTCCATTGATTTTTCAAAAGCCTCACCGTATTTTACAACGCCAGACTCAATCATCTCTCTTAATAAATCGTTACCTTCTCGAGTTCTTTCACCAACTCCTGCAAACACAGAGAACCCAGAATATCCTTTTGCGATATTGTTGATTAATTCCATAATCAATACAGTTTTACCAACACCAGCACCACCAAACAATCCAATTTTACCACCCTTAGCATAAGGCTCAATTAAATCAATTACTTTAATTCCTGTAAATAAGATTTCAGATGAAGTAGTTAAGTCTTCAAATTTTGGAGCCTCACGGTGAATACCATATCCGCCTTCTTTAGAAACATCACCAATTCCATCAATAGCCTCGCCTACGACATTAAATAGTCTTCCTCTAACTTTTTCGCCAATTGGCATTGTAATCGCAGAACCAGTGGCAGTAACTGCCATACCCCTAGCAAGACCATCACTAGAATCCATTGCAATCGTTCTAACGGTATCCTCACCAACATGCTGCTGGCATTCTAAGACTACCTTAGTTCCATCCAATTTAGTTACCTCAAGTGCTTCCATTATGCTAGGAAGTGAAGCATTTTCTGTATCGAATCTAACATCGATTACGGGTCCAATTACTTGAGCGATTTTGCCTATTATTGCTGACATTTGTTGTTTGTTTTATTATACTGTTATTAACCTTCTCTCTTAAAATCGGGTGCAAAAGTACACTATTTTCAATGAAACACCAATCATGTTGATAGTTTTATTTCTTACCTTTACACCTTCTGTTTCGGCTACTTTTACGGTTGATTCGAATTATTAAAAACGTTTGATTGTATATAATAATATAGAAAAGTTTGGTGGCTGTAAAAACGCAGTTGTAACCACAGGGACCTTTGACGGTGTTCATATTGGCCATCAAAAAATACTTTCTAAACTTTCGGCTATTGCTCGAGAAATTGATGGCGAAACTGTTCTTCTTACATTTCATCCGCATCCACGAATGGTTCTTCAGCCTGATGATAACGACCTTCAATTGATAGATACAATTGAAGAACGAATTGAGTCTCTCTCGCTTCAAGGAGTTGATCATTTAATTATTCACCCTTTCTCAAAAAAATTTTCAAGATTAACTTCGGTTGAATTTATAAGAGACATATTGGTGAATCAGTTAGGTACAAAAAAACTGGTAATTGGTTACAATCACCATTTTGGAAGGAACCGCGAAGGCAGCTTTGAACACCTTCTGGAATATGGTCCGCTCTATGGTTTTGATGTAGAAGAAATTTCTGCACAAGATATTAAAGACGTAAATGTAAGTTCTACCAAAATCAGAAATGCAATTCTGGAAGGAAGAATGGATATGGCTCGGCAATACTTAGGACACCATTTTTCGTTTGGCGGCACCGTTACAAAAGGAAAACAATTGGGAAGAAAAATCGGATTTCCAACAGCGAACATCGCAATTGAAAATCATAAAATACTGCCAACAGTTGGTGTTTATGCCGTTAATATTATCCACAAAGACAGCTCGTACAAGGGCATGTTAAACATCGGTATTAGACCAACTATAAATGATAGTGATGCTCTCACTGCTGAAGTAAATATTTTCGATTTCGACAAGGAAATATATGGAGATAAAATCGAGCTTAGAATAAAGAAAAGACTTCGAAATGAGCAAAAATTTGAAACTGTTGAACTTCTCAAGTCTCAATTAAATGAAGATAAATTATTAGCTCTAAATTGCTAATGAAATTAAAAACAATAATCATATCATTTCTTTTATATACTACATCGTTAAATGCGCAGTTGTACAAGCTAAGTGAGTTAGACACTATAAAAGAATTTAAGTCACTGGAGGAGGCCTTAAAAAACCCTGATGCTGTTATTCGCCTCAACCTTAAAGGAGAAAAATTAAAAACAGTTCCAAAAGATGTCTTTCTATTTAAAAACTTGCAGGAACTTAACCTCAAAAAAACTAGGATTGATATTCTACCAAAAGAAATTGGTGAATTGAAAAATCTCCAAATTTTAAACATTTCAAAAAACCAATTAATAACGCTTCCCGCAGAAATAGGGGAATTAATTAACCTTAAAATACTCCGTGCAAGCGAAAACGAACTCGAATATCTTCCAATCGAGATTGGGAAGTTAGTCGAGCTACGATTTATGGATATTTGGAGTAACAACTTATCTGGGCTTCCAGATGAAATAAGCAATCTAAAAAAATTGAAAAAAATAGACATGCGCGTCATTCAGTATAATGAACGAGACCAAACGGAAATGAAAGAACTACTTCCGAATACTGAAATACTTTTTTCGAAAAGCTGTAATTGCGATTAAATGCAGGCTTCTGTTGAAATAAGCAAGTACCATCTCAATGACGGTAAATCTATATTTGTAATGAAAGTTCTTAGTGGTGATTTGGATAGCTGAAAACAAGGCACTACTACTTGAAATTCTCGCAGTTATTTTTGGTGTTGCATACATTGTTTTAGCCGCAAAGAATAAAATATCATGTTGGCTTTTTGGCATAATCGCAGCTCTACTCAGTATTTGGTTGTTTATTGAGCATGCTCAATTGTACGCAGAAGCATTTTTATATTGTTTCTATGTTATGGCTGGATTTTATGGTTGGTACAGTTGGCAAAACCAAGTAAAAGAATCTACCATTTACCAACATCCATTAAAAAATCACTCTCTTTTGATTATTATAGGTGGCATTGTTTCAGTTGGGTTCTATTACTTGGTAACGAACATTTTTACAGACGCTGCAAGGCCGCTAATCGATTCTTTCACTACAATATTTAGCTTTATTGCCACCTACCTTACTATAAAAAAATGGCTTAATAACTGGATTTATTGGATTGTTATTGACGTTGTAACTACCTATTTATATGTCAGCAGAGAACTCTATTTATACGCAGGATTAATGGCTATATATTCTGTAATAGCCCTGTATGGATATCTACAATGGAAAAAACTAAATGTCGTTAAAGTTGACTAGAAAATTGATCATCACAGGTCCTGAATCTACGGGGAAAACGACTTTGGCAAAAGCCCTTGCTCACAAACTAAAAGTAGCCTGGTTACCAGAATATGCACGTAAACATCTAGAAAATCTCAACCGACCTTACAAATTTGAAGACGTAATTGAAATGGCGCAGATTCAATTAAAAAAAGAAAATGAGGTATTTGAGAGATTGCGTGGATCATTAATTTTAGATACTAATCTTTTAGTTTACAAAATTTGGATTCAAGAGAAATACAACCATCAGGTAGATTGGATTGAAAAAGAAATTGAAAAATCAAAGAATGACTTTTACCTTCTGTGTGATATTGATATATCATGGACGCCCGACTCGCTTAGAGAGCATCCAAATCGAATTGATAGAACAAGGATTTTCTCTTTATACCATGATTTCTTAAAGAAAAATCAATTCGATTTTGAAATCATATCGGGCAATAAACTTAGTAGACTAAAAAAATCGATCGAAATAATTGACAAATTAAATTAACTATTACTTTTGTGCTGTCTCATAAGGGGGTGCCTTACTTAACAGGCTGAGATTATACCCATTTTTTCTTGAGAAAGAAAGAGGAACCTGCCCCAGATAATGCTGGCGAAGGGAACGAGTTTTAAAATATATATCCTCGTATGTTCTGCCCTTTGGCATACGTCAAAATAATAAATGATGAAAAGATCATTATTCTTCGCGTTAGCTTTGGGCTTTACAATTAATTCATTTGCCCAATTTTCAATTTCTGGATCAATAAAAGATTCACTAGCTAATCCTATTCCAGGAGCTACTATCAAAATTGCCAACACTTACATTGGAACCTCTTCCAAATCTGATGGCTCCTACTTGTTGTCCAAGATTGATTCCGGCACCTATTCAGTAGAAGTAAATTTTATTGGTTACGAAACGCAAATCATCGAAGTGAAAATTTTCGATAAAAATGTAGAACAATCTTTCGAATTAAAAGCTGCAATTTTTCTTTTTGACGAGGTAATAGTTTCAAGCACCCGGGTTAAAGAAAACTCTCCAATTGCTCATACTAATATTAGTAACGAAGACTATAATAAAAGTAATCTTGGTCAAGATATTCCATTCCTTCTTCAACAAACTCCCTCAATAGTTTCCACTAGTGATGCAGGAGCAGGAGTAGGCTATACAGGCTTTCGTCTAAGAGGCTCTGATGCTTCCAGAATAAATGTCACAATTAACGGTATTCCAATTAACGATTCCGAATCTCAAGGCGTATATTGGGTTAATATGCCCGATTTTGCTTCTTCAACAGATAACATTCAAATTCAAAGAGGTGTCGGTACTTCAACTAATGGTGCAGCGGCTTTCGGAGGAACTGTAAATTTACAAACAACCACTCTAAATGATAGCGCCTATGGGGAAATTTCATCTTCTTATGGCTCATTTAATACTAATAAAAACACAATTAAGCTAGGTACGGGGCTAATTAATAACCATTGGACTGTTGATGGAAGACTATCATATATACAATCTGACGGATACATAGATAGAGCCAATTCTAATCTTAGAAGTTATTTTCTTTCTGGGGGATATTATGGTAAGAAAACCACCATTAAAATGATCACATTCGCTGGTAACGAAAAAACATACCAATCATGGTGGGGAACGCCACAAAGTAGAATTGAAAGCAATGCGGATGCCATGCAAAATCACGCTTGGAATAATGGTTTAGATTCCACTCAAACAGCTAACCTCTTCAATTCAGGAAGGACCTACAACTATTACGAATACAAAAATGAGGTTGATAACTATAGTCAAGATCATTACCAATTTCATTTGTCACATCAGTTTAGTTCCAAATTGCATGGAAATATTGCGGCTCATTACACGTATGGAAGAGGTTACTTTGAGCAGTTTAGAAAACAAGATGCTCTTGCCAATTATGGCTTTAATCCTACTGTAATTAATACTGACACAACTTATTATTCGGATATTATTCGGAGACGTTGGTTAGACAATGAATTTTATGGGACGACCTACAACCTAAACTACAACATTTCCAAATTACAAGTTGTTTTAGGGGGCGGATATAATATTTACGATGGCGATCATTTTGGCGAAATAATCTGGGCAGAATATACCAGCGACAGTGAGATTAATTATAAATATTACGACAATACCGCTATCAAAAAAGACTTCAACACCTACTTAAAAGCAGATTATCTCATCGGGGAAAAAACCACCGTTTTTGCCGATTTACAAATCAGAACAATAGACTATTCAACTGAAGGAATCGATAGCGATTTAAAGACAATTAGTGTTGATACGAGTTTCGTTTTCTTTAACCCTAAAGCTGGGTTAAATCATCAATTTAGTAATAGATTAAGAGCTTATGTGTCATTAAGTGTTGGTAACAGAGAGCCCGTTAGAACAGATTTTATCGATAACACTAAAACACCAAAGCATGAAACACTTTATGATTATGAGGGCGGTTTTGAATTGAAGATGAAAAAAATCCTTTTTCAAGCGAACTTGTACTACATGAATTATAAAAACCAATTAGTCTTAACTGGCGCGTTAAATGATGTTGGTTCACCAATTAGAACAAATATTGATAAAAGTTTCCGTACAGGTTTGGAACTTATTGGCGGATTACAACTCAATAAAAAACTTCAACTAAATGCTAATGCTACCCTTTCACAAAATAAAATTGAAATATTTACTGAAACCTTATACGATTACACCAATGGTTATGGGGTTATCGAAAATGAATATACAAATACAGATATTGCATTTTCTCCAAACGTAATCGCGGCTTTCTCTGTCAATTACACTCCCTTAAAAGGATTAAATCTAATGTTACAGAGTAAGTATGTAGGTCAACAATTTTTAGATAACACCTCAAACAAAAACAGGGTTATTGATGCTTACTACTCTGTTGATACTCGAATTTCTTATAGCTTGTATTTTAAAAACTTGAAAGAATTAACATTTAATTTAATGGCGAACAATATTACTAACCACCTTTATAGTAGTAACGGATATACCTATAGTTATATTTATGGAGATATGGTGACTGAAAACTTCTACTACCCCCAAGCAGGAATAAATTTATTAGGTGGAGTAACAATTAAGTTTTAATCAACATACCTTTGATTTATGAACGATATTTCTAACAGTGATGACCTCGAATTTCTCATGCGCGAGTTCTACTCCAAATTATTAACCGATAAAACCGTTGGGTATATTTTTACTGATGTAGCAAAACTCAATTTAGAATCACATTTGCCAACGTTAACACTCTTCTGGACAAATACACTTTTTCATACTGGTGGATATAAGGCAAATGTTGTTCAAGTGCATAAAAACTTAGATGCACTCGAAACTCTTACCCCGAAACATTTCGAACAATGGATGGGCCTATTAGATAACACTATTGACGAGCATTTTCAGGGCGAATTAGCTGACAAAATGAAATTAAAAGCCAAACAAATTGGCATGACAATTCAAGCTAAACTAGGTCACTATAGCTAATTCTTGTACCGATTAACTGGCATTTCAGAACTAATAAAGTGCGTAAAGCTCCACATTTCTAATACATTTTCTACGATAACTTCGTAAGGTTCATAAAATGTATTGGTGGAACATAAAAGCAGCTTCCCCTTTTCTAAGCGATTATACGCGATTTTAAAAACAATGCCATCATCTTTAGTTACTACTATGTAAGGATAGCCGTCTCGTATGTGTTTCCAATTTTGAATAAACTCTCCTGTAACCCAAGATCCTTCAGTAACTGGGGGCATCGAATCTCCTGATATTTGAAAAGTTCTATATTTTTTACTTCTGTCCAAAAATGGCATTCTAAACGTAGAAAGCACATTAATAAAATCGGGATCGCGATGCCCTTCTGTATAACCCGCTTTTGCTTTTTTAGGAACCAACTCAATATTTTCCTCATTATCATCACCAATTGTTGTTGCCAACACACGTAAATGAGAGCCTTGAATATCCAACTCTCTCCTATCTAGTTGACTTAACTTACTCTCCGAATAGGTTTGTAAATCTACCTTGAGTAATAAATCCAATGACACCTTATAATAGTCAGAAAAGCCAATCAACCCTTTTAGTGCTGGAGCTGAATTTCCCTTTTCATATCCGGTTAACGAAGTGCGCTTAATACCTAATGTATTCGCCACTTCTTCTTGAGAAATACCCTTTCTATTTCTCAGTAATTTAATATTAGTTGAAAAAAACATAGTTGAAATTTGTTGCAATATAAAAAATATTGTCGAATTTGTTGACTTTTAATTGTCAATTATTTCGACATTGAGTAAGGCAATCGTACATATCGACCTAGATACCTTTTTCGTTTCCTGTGAAAGATTACTAGACAGCAGCCTAAATGGCAAACCTGTTCTAGTGGGTGGCACTAGCGACAGAGGAGTGGTTTCTGCTTGTAGCTACGAAGCGAGAGAGTTTGGAATTCATTCGGCTATGCCTATGCGTATGGCGCGACAACTCTGCCCCGAAGCAATCGTAATAAAAGGAAATGGTAGTACATATGGCAAGTTCAGTGATGCTGTAACTGAAATAATAAAGGAAGAGTCCCCTTTGTTCGAAAAAGCATCTATCGATGAGTTCTACATCGATGTTACTGGTATGGATAAATTTTATGGTTGCTTTAAATGGGGGAAAGAGCTCCGTGAAAAAATAACAAGAGAAACAGGATTGCCCATTTCATTTGGATTAAGCACTAGTAAAACTGTTTCTAAAATTACAACCAATGAGGTAAAACCTGACAACTGCAGACAAATTTTAGTAGGTCAAGAAAAAGCATTTCTAGCCCCTTTATCTGTAAAAAAAATACCAATGGTCGGTGATAAAATGTATGCACAACTACGCAGCATGGGTATAGAGTATGTTAAAACTGTTCAAGAAATGCCACTTGAATTAATGGCAAAAGCCTTCGGAAAACCGGGCATTTCTATCTGGAAAAAAGCAAATGGAATTGATAACACACCTGTTATTCCGTTTCACGAACGGAAATCAATTAGCTCATCAATAACTTTTGAAAAAGACAGTATCGATGTTCAAAAGATGAAAGATATACTAAGTACTATGAGTGAAAAACTTAGCTATTATCTGCGTAACGGAAACAAGTTAACTAGCTGTATTTCTGTTACTTTACGTTATTCTGATTTTCAAACAACTAGCCGTCAGTGTAAAATTCCACACACGAGTTGCGACCACATTCTTATGAAAAAAACCTTAGAATTATTTCAACAGCTCTACACACGAAGAGTCCTCGTTCGATTGGTTGGTGTACGATTTAGTCATTTAACAGAAGGAGGGCATCAAATCAACCTGTTCGAAGACAGCGAAGAAATGATAAAACTCTACCAAGCTATGGATAAAATGCGAAATAAATATGGCCAACACGCTATAAAAAGAGGCATAACAATGAACACGAGAGGAATAGGAC
>Ga0209406_1001333_pt1 | contig 18267 bp, 17 predicted proteins | sample COGITO_mtgs_1204_FD_184808 | JGI IMG/M metagenome (GOLD analysis project Ga0209406, IMG submission 184808) | Pelagic marine microbial communities from North Sea - COGITO_mtgs_120426 (SPAdes) (version 2) | ecosystem: Environmental > Aquatic > Marine > Epipelagic ...
ATTGCAAAAGAAATTTATAGAGCAGATGAGGTTATTGCAGATACTAAAATTAGAGATCAATTAAAAAGCTTTGAAGATGCTGGATATGGAGAATTCCCAATTTGTATTGCAAAAACTCAATACAGTTTTTCAACAGACCCAAGCTTAAAAGGCGCACCAACAGGACACTCTTTACCAATTAGGGAGATTAAACTTTCTTCTGGAGCAGAGTTTATTGTGGTTATATGTGGGGCCGTTATGACGATGCCTGGGTTACCAAGAGTTCCAGCTGCAGACTCGATTAAGCTAAATAAAGACGGTGAGATTGAAGGTCTATTTTAAAAATTAGTTACGTAGATAATTAAGCCAGTTTCTAACTTCGCATGTCCTATTATTAAAATCTAATAGTTCGTTTTGAGATTTTATATAAGAGATATGGTTTTCATACTCTTCTTCATTTAAAAAATTTTTATTTACAAATAGTCGTTCTTTACGACCTTCAATAAGTTTAAGCATCTGAAAGTACTCATAATCAGGATGATACTGTAGGCCAATAATTTCGGAGTTTCCTGCATTAAAACTAACACCCATTACATTGTTAACTTTATCACTTGATAGAAGAATAGCATTTTTTGGTAATTCACTTACTTCATCAAAATTAAATGCTGGTGATGTAAAAATCTTTTTTTTATCTTTATAAATAAAATGCTTCTCACCTTCATTGTTAATAATTACATCTGATGCAATTCCAATATGGGCACCTTTTTTTCCAGGGTTTACTTTGCCCCCAGCCGCTGTTGTGCAGACTTGTAACCCCCAACAAATAGCTAAAATCTTTTTTTTTTGAATAAAACAATTTGATGCAAAATTAATATGTTTCTTAATCACATCTGTCATATCATTTATTCGCATTGCACCACCGGTAAACACAATTCCATTATATTTATTCATGTCTTTTAGAGCATTCGCTGTCTCATCATCATGACCAGGGTTTATAATTTCAGTAATTGTAGATGGTTCTATTTTTAAAATTAAGTTTTTTAAGTTATCTGCCGCAGAAGCTCCAGCTGCTTTAATAAAAAATTCACTATCTTCTCTAATATTTCCTTCAACAATTAAAATATTCAAATCACTCATTTAAACAATTCACCTGTCATACTGTGCTGGTACATTATCCTCATATCATCCTCAGTTAATTTTTTTGGATTTCCTCCAGTAGATGGGTCTGCTAAAGCCATTTTTGATAATTTATCAATATCAAAATCTTTTTCATCAATCACTTCTGATAATTTATGAGGCATATCTAGTTTTTTTCTTAAATCTAAAACCCAATTAACAAAACCATCAAAAGATCTATCTTTAAGTTTTAAATAATCAGAAATCTTAATTATTTTCTCTTCGATAACATCTTTATTAAATGTCAAAACATAAGGCATGAATATTGCATTCGATAAACCATGATGAATATTATTTAATGCATTTACTGGGTGACTTAATGAATGAATTGCTCCTAGTCCTTTTTGAAATGCTGTTGACCCCATACTAGCAGCTGTTAGCATGTTTTGCCTTGCTTCAATATTTGATCCATTGTTAACTGCTTCAAGTAACCATTCATTAATTAATCTCATGCCCTCTAAAGCAATTCCATCAGCCATAGGGTGGTATCCTGGAGCACAATATGCTTCCAGGTTATGAGCTAGTGCATCCATACCAGTTGCAGCTGTAATCTTTGCAGGCAATCCAACTGTTAAAACTGGGTCCAAAATAACTATTGAAGGTAAAAATTTAGGATGGAAAATAATATTTTTTACACCCGTTTCTTCATTTAATATTACTGATGCTCGTCCTGTTTCAGAACCGGTGCCTGCAGTTGTGGGTACAGCAATAATTGGTGCAATTTTATCAGGGTTTGCTTTAGTCCAGTTATCACCAACATCCTCAAAATCCCAAATAGACTGTGTTTGACCCGACATAAATGCGATAGCCTTACCAACATCTAAGCCACTACCTCCACCAAAAGCTATTACTCCATCACAATTATTTTTATTATAATAATCAGCACCTTCAGTTACATTGGTGCCAGTTGGGTTCCCAACAACATTTGAATATAATTTAACCAAAATCCCATTTTCTTTTAGGTTGTTTAAAACATTATTTACAATTTTTGATTTAGCTAGACCACTATCAGTTACTAGCAATGGTTTATTAATATTTAAAGTTTTACAAGCAATACTTAAATCTTTAACTCTGTTTTTGCCAACCCACATGGTTGTTGGATAATTCCAATTTGAATTCATGAGTTAATCTCTTTCTAATTTTTCTTTTTTTTAATTTCTTCTTCACAAAATTTTTTAGCTTCTTCAAGATCAACAATTTTAGATTTAGATAATTTTTGGCTTCCTGCTAAACAAGCATCTACAGCTCTTTTAAGATTATGATCGCTAAAATTTAAAATAACCACCATTCCAAGTACTATAAAAAAAAATATTAATATATTTTTTACCATTTAATTTCTAATTTTTTATTTTCACAAATAGTTTTTAACATACTAAACATAAGTGGGAAGTCCTTTTGATCAAGTTCTTCTAAAATTTTTGGTCCAATCTCTAAAGCAAGTTGTGCGCCTTCAACTGTAATATTTTTCATAAACTTTTCTTTAGCATCTTTATAAAGATAGCCTTCTCCTAAATATTTACCCATTAAACTATTTCTTCCACCTATTGCACTGACATATAAATCACCCAAGCCAGCTAGACCATAAACTGTATCTGTTTTGCCTCCATAGTAAGAAACAAATTCTACCATCTCAGAAATTGATCTATGAATTAATGAAGCAGATGTGTTTAAATAATACTTAGATTGAATTTCTTTTGAAGCTTTAGAGTTACTCAATCCCTCAGAAGCCCCAATCAACATTGAATATATATTCTTAATTGCACCAGCTAATTCTACACCTGTTAAATCATCTGAAGTTTCTGTTGAGTAATAATCAGTTGATATAAATTTTTTTAGTTTTTCAGTTTCTTTAATGTTTGGATTGGCAATAACTGTGCCTGTTCTCATTTTATTTGCAAGACCAGCTGCCAAACAGGGACCTTTAATCGCTGAAACATTTACTTCAGTTTGACCTTGATTTTTTAGAAGTTTTTTAATTTTATCTGAAAGTGTTATTAATTCATTATCCTCTATGGCCAAACCTTTTGTTAATAAAATAATGGGAATATTTTTTTTATAATTTTTTGATATTTGATTAACAAACCATTCAATTCCTATAGAACTAACTCCAGCAACAATTATATCTACCTTATCTTCAAGTATTGATCGTAATTTTTCAAATTTTTCTACCTTCAATTTTGATGGTAATTCAATATTTAAAGCTGGATGGAAATTATTATTTAATTTAATTTTATTTATTAAATCATCTTCTAAATGTGTGCCAACAAGTGTTACTTCATTCTGGTTTTCAAGGCATGGAACAGCGAATGCTGACCCCATTGCTCCAGCACCAATAATAATAATTTTTTTCATAATACTGTATTTTTTTATATTAATTTTTAGCATTTTGTTGATAAAGTACAGTTATAAATTTATTAGGGAGAGGTGATTTTATGACAAAAGTGGCAATTATTGGTGCTGGACCTTGTGGTTTATCTGCTTTGAGATCTTTTGAACAAGCTGAAAAAAAAGGTGAAAAGATACCTGAAATAGTTTGTTTTGATAAACAAGAAGATTGGGGAGGCTTATGGAATTACAGTTGGAGAACAGGTTCTGACCAATACGGAGACCCTGTACCTAACAGTATGTATAGATATCTTTGGTCAAACGGTCCTAAAGAATGTCTAGAGTTTGCAGATTATTCATTTGATGAACACTTTGGAAAACCAATTCCATCTTTTCCACCTAGGGAAGTATTGTACGATTATATTTTAGGTAGAGTTAAAAAAGGAAATTTAAAAGATAAAGTCAAATTTAATACGTCTGTTACCAATGTTTCTTATAATGGTAAAAGTTTTGAAGTTTCTTATCGAGATAAGATAAATAATAAAATTTTAAAAGATATATTTGATTATGTGATTGTATCAACGGGTCATTTTTCAGTCCCATTCATTCCAGAATACCCAGGAATGAAATCATTTCCTGGAAGAATAATGCATTCTCATGACTTTAGAGATGCAGAAGAATTTAGAGGAAAAAATGTTGTTGTCTTGGGAAGTAGTTATTCTGCTGAAGATGTTGCTCTTCAGTGTCATAAATATGGAGCAAAAAGTGTAACCATAGGCTACAGACATAATCCAATGGGATTTAAGTGGCCTAAAGGAATGAAGGAAGTTTTTCACTTAGATAGACTTGAGGGCAATAAAGCAATTTTTAAGGACGGTCATGAACAAGAAACAGATGCTGTTATTCTTTGCACTGGCTATCTTCACCATTTCCCTTTTTTATCTGAAGATCTTAAACTTAAAACTAGCAATAGATTGTATCCACCAAAATTATATAAAGGTGTTGTTTGGCAAAATAATCACAAACTAATGTATTTAGGTATGCAAGATCAGTTTCATACTTTTAATATGTTTGATTGTCAGGCTTGGTATGCGCGAGATGTTATAATGGGAAAAATAAAAATTCCAAATGACTCAGAAATTGAAACAGACATAAATAAATGGGTATCGATGGAAGAAAAATTAGAAAATCCAGATCAAATGATTGATTTTCAAACTGAATATACCAAAGAACTCCACTCTTTATCTGATTATCCTAAAATTGATTTTGAATTAATCAGAAAACATTTTAAAGAATGGGAACATCATAAAGTTGAAAATATTATGACTTATAGAAATAAATCTTTCTCTTCACCGGTAACGGGTTCTGTTGGACCAGTTCATCATACACCATGGGAAACTGCAATGGACGACTCTTTGAAAGTTTTTTTAGATCAAAAAAAATAAGTATTTAATATTTAATTTATATGATATTTGTAAAAAACCTTAAATCTGTCTCTGATCAAGATTGGACAACCACAGATAAATACCCGGGAGTGAGATGGAAATTTTTAATTGATAAAGATTTTGATGGGAGTTCTGGACTATCACTTGGTTATGCTGAAATAGCACCGGGAGGTGATTTAACTCTTCACTATCATTCTCCTGATGAAATATATGTGATTACAAATGGTGAAGGTATATTAAATAAATCAGGTGATTTAGAAAAAATCAAAAAAGGTGACGTTGTATATATTGGCGGAAATGAAAAACACGCTTTAAAAAATAATGGAAAAGAAACTTTAGAATTTTATTGGATTTTTCCAACAGATCGTTTTTCAGAGGTTAAATATCTAAGCTAACTTAACCCAAGGTGTTTCTTTCGCTGATCAACCCAAGTTCTAATTAAGTTATCAAATATCAAGCCAATAAAGGCAACGCAGAGTCCTAGTGTTAATCCTATACCCGCTCCATTTTTGTCCGACAAAGCCTTAAGAATATATTGACCTAAATCTTCTGTTCCAATAAATGCACCGATAATCACCATGAATAGAGCAAATACTATTGTTTGATTTAAACCAAGCATCATATGAGGAAATGCTAAAGGAAATTCTATTTTGAATAATCTTTGAAATTTTGTTACACCCGACATTGTTGCTGCATCATGTAAGGCTGCAGGAACACTTCTTAATCCCTCAATGGTATATCTTGTTGCAGGAATAGTTGCGTAAACTATTACCGCAATCAATACCGACGTATCTGTTATTCCAAAAAGCATCATTACAGGTATTAAATATACAAATGATGGAAATGTTTGAAAAATATCACAAACTCCCAACATAAAACTTGCTGAATTTTTATTTTGAAAACACAAAGTGCCGACTGTAAATCCAATTATACAAGATATGACAACTCCAAAGGTTGCCATGTAAGTTGTAACTAAAGCTCTATCCCACCATGGACTTAATGCTATAAATAATGTTAATCCACAAACAATTAAAGCAGAACGAATGCCACCTATTATATATCCTGCACCAACAACCAAAACTAATGTGGCTACAGCAGGCATTCTTAAATATAAAGCACGCATTGGCTGAAGCACATCTACAATTAACCAAGTATTAAATGCTTTTATATATACAAAGAATGTATCAAAAATCCAATCAACCCCTTTGTTCCAAAAATCAGCTGTCGATATTCCTTTGTTATGTGGAATTTCAAAAAAATAATTAAAACCTTCTTTAAAGTAAAAAGATCCAATGTATGCAAATACAATCCCTAATATTATAGCTACAATGAAAAAGAATGTATTTTTATGACGTTGAAAAAAAGTTAAGTTTCCAAAATAATCAATTTGTTTATTAGCCCAAGCTAAAGACATTTTGTCTAATAAGATTGCAATCAGGCTTATACATAATCCAGCTTCTAACGCTAATCCTATGTTTAACTGATTTAAAGCTAGTAATAAATTAAATCCTAAACCTTTTGCTCCTATAAAAGCTGAAATAACAGCCATAGAAAAACACACCATGATAACCTGATTAACGCCAATTAATATATCTCTTCTGGCTGTTGGAATTAATACTTTAGACATCAATTGCCAATTACTACATCCGCTCATTTTACCTGCTTCAATAACCTCTGGGGATATACCTCTAAGACCCAATAAAGTTAGTAGTATCATTGGCGGTACTGCAACAACCATAGTTATAATTACAGCTGCATGATCACCAACTCCAAAGAGAACAATTGCTGGAACTAAAACTGCGTATTGAGGCATAGTCTGCATTACCAAAAGTATTGGATATAAAGCTTTCTCAACTCGTTTACTTTTAAATGCTGCAATCCCTAGGCCCAAACCGAAAATAAATGATAAAGGTGCTGCAACTAATATAAAAGAGAGTGTTTGCATCGAAGGTTTCCATTGACCAAAAATGGAAATATAAATCATGACTAAAGCAGCAAATAACGCAAGACCCTTACCACTAAGTTTATAAGCTAAAATTGTTGCCCCTGCTGCCACGATTGTCCATGGTAACCCTGGTAGTTCTGCCCAAGGATTAGCGTCAATCCAGTCCCAACTAGAAAATGCAACAATAGTATTAAGCCCACCTAACAAAAACTCTCTTATTAGCTCAATAAGAAAAGTCATAAAAGAAGTTAAATTTCTAGTGATTTGCAGCACTAAGGGTCGAGTTTTAAACTCTTGAGTATCTTCATTCCAAAACTCCATTGGCATCCACTCATTCATTAAGAAAAATAAAGAGTCATTTATCCAAATAGGAAGCCACCCTAGAAGCGGTGGTAATCTCCAAAAAACATCAAAGGCATAATATCTTACCTCTTTACCAAATAAGACGTATGAACTTTGGTTAGGATCTTTAATAAATTCTGCTTGTCCTCTAATAAAATTGTATGTTTCGGGAACATCAATAGCAAAACATAGTGCAAAAAATACAATTAATAAAAATAACCACTGAAATAATTTGGGATATTTTTTAATAAATTCCATATTTTAATTGTTATTTTTACGTCCTCCAAAAACTGTATTAATTATTTTTGATGGATTAATAGAACCTACAATTTGATTATTTTCATCTACTACAGATACTGTTTTTTCTTGAGTTAGAATTTTTTCTGCTACATTTTCAATAATTTCATCTTTTGAAACTTTTAAATCACTTAAATTTTCTTTTGTAATTACGTCCATTACATCTTCAATTAGCAAAACTTTTTCTCTAGGGACTTCTTCAGTAAATTTTCTTACATATTCTGTTGCAGGATTTAAAACAATATTAGCTGGTGTGTCTAATTGTTCAATAATACCATCCTTCATAATCGCAATTCGATCCGCTAGTTTTAAAGCTTCATCAAAATCATGAGTAATAAACATTATTGTTTTTTGTAATTTTCCTTGAAGTCTTAAAAACTCGTCTTGCATTTCTTTTCTTATTAATGGATCTAACGCCGAAAAAGGTTCATCTAAAAACCATATGTCTGGTTCAACAGCTAATGATCTGGCGATACCTACTCTTTGTTGTTGACCTCCTGAGAGTTCTCTTGGAAAATAGTTTTCTCTTCCATCAAGACCAACTAATTTTACCATTTCCATTGCTTTACTAATACTATCTTCAGTTTTAATTCCTTTAATTTGAAGTGGAAAAGCAATGTTCTCTACAACTGTTTTATGAGGTAATAGAGCAAAACTTTGAAAAACCATTCCCATTTTATTTCGTCTTAGATCAATTAGCTCTTTATTGTTTAGTTGAAGTAAATCTTGCCCTTCAATAAAAATTTTTCCACTTGTTGCATCTGTTAATCTAGAAATACATCTTAATAAAGTTGATTTACCTGAACCAGATAAACCCATTACAACTAACATTTCTCCTTTTGAAACTTCAAAAGAAGCATTATTAACGCCTACAATACATCCATTATCTTGAAAAGTTTTTGCATCTACATTGCCATTAGATTCATGAAGCATTTTTTTGGCATTTTCTCCAAAAATTTTATAAACGCCTTCACATTTGATTATTGGATCGGACATAACTTGTAATTAGGTTATACGAAATTAAGATAAATTAAAATCGATATAATTATTTTTTTCCTCCTTAAAAATTTTTTATATAATAAACTCTTGTATCAATTCCTGTGCTTAAAAAACTTAAAGCTTCACCACTAACAGTAATTGTTTCGCTAACACCAACGTTTTCTCCACTCACTACAAATCCTGCAAAACATTTATTCTTTTCTTTGTCCCATTTTACAAATGTGTCACTTATTTGATTACCATTCATTGTGTAAAGCTCATGTGCTCTAAAGTTTAAAAAATTTGCTCCCATTATTGCACGTTGTGGAATAAGCTTTGTAGCATTACAAACTTTCTCATAAACTTCATCAGTTAGTCTAAAATGATCAGTCCCATCAAAATATACTAAAATTCCTGAAGGAAGACTTGAAATTAACTTGTCTAGTTTTCTTGTTTCAGCAACTCTTTCTTCCTCAATTTTCATTTTTGCAACAAGCTCGTCTCCTTCTCCAAAAATGTTATTCAAGATAGCAAAAAATAAAATTACAATTATCATTACGAGTGTCAAACCAGCAAATTCTTTAATACTACCTGGTAACTCTTTTATTTTATGTAAATAATTTTCTTTTAACATTACTCTTGTAACTTTCCATTAACCCATGTTCCTGATTTTTGTTTTCCATCAGACCAAGTAAAAGTACCTTGGCCGTTCATAAAACCTTTTTTCCATTCACCTTCATATGTTGAGCCATCAGGAAAACTTAGAGTGCCTATGCCACTCCACTCACTATTTTTAAATTCTCCTTTATAAATATATCCATTTGGCCAGGTTTCAGTTCCTTGACCATGTTTTTTGGTTCCAACCCACTCACCTTCATATGTTGTTTTGTCAGTGTAAATCCATTTCCCATAACCATTTTCACAATTTCCTTCTTTGCATCCAGTGCTTCGCGCAAATGCTGAAGATATAATCAACAAGCTTAAAATTATGCTAATGAGATATTTTTTCATTTTAATATTTTACACAAAATTCATTAAAAAAAAAATCAAACTTTTTTCTCTTTTTTGCTACATGAATAAAAAGAAATTTCTTTTTCAGAGTTTTTGCTTTTAATATTTCGTGTAATTTCATGAATTAATTCTCCAGATTTTCTATCTATAATAGCTGACTCTGAATATTTTTTTTCTTGATCTATGGATTTAAACAAAATTATATTTTTATTTACAACTTTAACATTTAATTCTTCAGATTTTGAAAGAAATAAAGATAATCCATTTACAAAAAGTTCTTCTGGTTTTGATGCTATAATTTCAAATTTATCAAGACCCTTTTCATCTAAATCTTTAGCTAAAAATGTTTGATAATTGTATTCTAAATTTTTTATTATTTTTTTTTCTAAATCACATATAAATTTTAAATCTATATTTTCTTGAATATTTATATCTTTAGCAAATGAAAGATTGCCAAAAAATAAACTAAAAATTATTACTGCTAGATATCTGATCATTTTATTAAAAAAAAATCTCCCCCAACTTTGTTGGGAGAGATTCAAATTTAAAAGCTTTACCCTTATTTAGTAAAAGCTTTCCAAACTTTTTTGTTCTTTTTTAACCATGCTTTTGCAGCATCTTCATGAGTCATTTTGTCAACGTCAACTAAAGCTGCCATTGCACCAATTTGACTTGTAGAGAATGACATTTTTTTGAATGCCGCAGCTGCTGCTGGATGAGTTTTTGGAAAATCAGCATTTACTGCTTTTTTCAAATAACCATCTGGCGAACCACATTTACCATCTCCACCATCTTCTGGTCTACAACCAGCTGTGTATGGAGGAAAATCGATAAATGTAAAACCAGCACCATCTGTAAAGTTTGGTGTCCAGTTGAAGATAATTGTTCCTCTTCCTTCTTTTTCAGCGGCTGATAACTCTGCCCAAAGTGCATCTGCACTTCCAGCGAATTTAACCATCCAAAGATCACCTAGGCCTAAAGCGTCAACCCTTTGAGGTATCAAATCTCCATGCCAAGTTTGTGGACCTTCAAGCATTCTTCCTTTTCCACCTGAGTCAGGTGTTACGAAATTTTTCGCACAATCAGGATTTTTTAAAGCAGTCCAATCTGGTAGACCTGGACATAATCCTTTTTCAGCAACCCAGTTAGGATAACCCATATCCTCTAGAGTTCTTGCTTCGTGATCACCCCAATCAAGTAAACCACCTTTATCTAATGCTGTAGTAAATGACTTACCAAAAGCAGATTCCCATACTTCATGAGAAATAGATACGTCACCAATTCTAATTGACTCGTATACTGCTTGAGAGTCAGCATTTACATAGCTAACATTATTACCCATACTTTCGAAAATTCCACCAATAACATAAGCCATTACAATTTGACTTGACCAGTTATGAGTTGGGATTACGATAGGTTTTTTACTATCTGCTGCGTTAGATATTCCTGTAAAACTTACTACAGTAATTATCAGAGCAGATATTAATGATGTTATTTTTTTCATTTTTTCTCCCTCTATTAATTTAATCTTTAAAGTATGTTCTTAATTAAACTTCTAGTCAACTCATTTTGATTATATTATGTTTCATATAAAATATATAAAAAGCTAAGTAAATGTTAGGAACTAGCAGAGATATCAATAATCCAGGTTTAAGGATTTTGCCACCAGGAGTTGAAAGATACTTCGTCAAAGGTGGTGGCTTATCTGTAATAGAAGTTTTTCCCGAAGATAAAGTTGAAATAATTAATGAAGAAGGAAAACAAATTTGTGAAATAATTGTCTTTGACTCAATTGGCAAACCTGATTTGTCAATTTTAGATTTAAAAGAAAATTCAAATGCAGATTTCTCTAAAAGAACAATTGCAAAAGATGAAAAAATTTCAAAAATTTTTAAGAAAAGAAATCTAAATCTTAAACAAGCTAAATCATCAATTATATTCAACGAAGATTGTCTGATGGGAGAAAAGATAACACTTTCTTCAAAAGATAAATGTTTTGTTTTAATAGCAGCGCCTGGTGACCCGCTAAATGTTCATGAGCAAAATCCACCAACAGATTTAACAATTTTTGTTAATAGAGCAAAATTTTCAGAAACTGATGAACAGTTTATTTTACCAGAGCCTTTAAGTGATCCTATAGTTGAGCAACTTATTAAAAGAAGAACTGCTGAAACTTACGAAGTAAAAGCTGGAGAATATATTCAAATTATAGACACAGGTGGAAGGCAATGTTCTGATTTTTTAGCTTTTGATACTCATAAATTAAATGATGGTATTGAGAGTATTATTGACGATAAAGCAACAAGAACGTTTATGGGTAGCGCATATCCTGGACCAGGATTGTTTTCAAAATTTTATGATGGAGATCATGAAGCAATGGTTGAGGTAGTAAGAGACACAGTTGGAAGACATGATACTTTTAATTTAGCTTGTACTTCTAAATACTATGAGGACCTAGGTTACATGGGGCACATCAATTGCACTGATAATTTTAATAAAGGTTTAGAAAAATACAATATAAGTGCTCGAAAAAGTTGGTCAGCTATAAACCTTTTTTTTAATACAGCAATTGATGCTAACAATGTTGCAACATTTGATGAGCCATGGTCAAGACCTGGAGATTATGTTCTGTTTAGAGCATTAAAAGATTTAACGTGCGTTTCATCTGCTTGCCCTTGTGATGTTGATGCTGCTAATGGGTGGAACCCTACTGATATATTTGTTAGAACTTACGGAAAGAATAATAAATATTCAAAAGCAATTGCATTTAGAATGAAAACAGACTCAGAACCAAAACTAACTCAAGAAACAGGTTTTCATAAAAAAACATCTGAACTAACTAGAAATTTTGTTGAATACAAAGGTTTTTGGTTAGCAAATAATTTTACTAATTCAGGAACAATAAAAGAATATAACGCCTGTCGAGAAAGTGCGATAGCAACAGATCTTTCTCCACTTAGAAAATTTGAAATACTTGGTCCTGATGCAGAAAATTTAATGCAATACACTTTAACAAGAAATGTTAAAAAATTATCAGTAGGTCAAGTTGTCTACACTGCAATGTGTTATGAAAATGGATGTATGTTAGATGATGGTACATTGTTCAAATTTGGACAAGATAATTTTAGATGGATTGGTGGAGATGAATACAGCGGTGAGTGGTTAAAAGAACAGGCTAAAAAGAAAAATTATAAAGTTTGGATAAAATCTGCAACAGACCATATACACAATATTGCTGTTCAAGGACCTAATAGTAGAAAAATTTTAGAAAAATTTGTTTGGACGGCCCCTATCCAGCCCTCAATAACCGAACTTGAATGGTTTAGATTTAACATTGCAAGAATTGAACATGAAACAGGAACACCTATTGTAATTTCTAGAACAGGTTACACTGGGGAACTTGGTTATGAAATATGGTGTCATCCAAAAGATGCTGGTGAGGTTTGGGATAAAGTTTGGGAAGCTGGAAAAGAATTTGACATCACACCTTTAGGTTTAGAAGCTTTAGATATGGTTCGAATTGAAGCTGGACTAATATTTTATGGATATGAATTTGATGATCAAACAGATCCTTTTGAAGCTGGAATTGGTTTTACTGTTCCACTTAAAACTAAAGAAGATGATTTCATTGGCAAGGAAGAATTAATAAAAAGAAAAGCTAATCCTCAAAAAAAATTAGTAGGTTTAGAGCTTATTGGTCACGAACCAGCTGTTCATGGTGATTGTGTTCATGTTGGTAGAGCACAAATTGGAGTTATAACGAGTGGAATGTTGTCACCAAAGCTTGGTAAAAATATTGCGCTTTGTAGAATTGATGTAAAATATTCTGAAATTGGAACTGAAGTTGAGATTGGTAAATTAGATGGGCACCAAAAAAGAATTGGTGCAAAGGTTGTTGCTTTTCCTTTCTATGATCCAACAAAATCTAGAGTAAGAGCTTGAAAATGCCCAAAGATAAAAAAACTCTTTTAAGTTTTTGGGAAGACCAAATGAAACAATCTCATACATCAAGTAACTATTTTTTTAGAAAGTCTCCTTCTCATTATCATATGATGTTATTAGTTATGTCAGCTTATAAAGAACAAACAAAATTGTCTGTTGAAGAATTAAAAACAAGACTGTTTAAAACTTCTAGACCAAAATCTGCATTAATCATTACTGAAGCTTGTGAGAAAGGATTCTTTCGTCTTGAAAAAACTTCAACTGATCAGAGAATAAAAAATATAGTGCCAAGTGACTCATTTATTAATGAGTTTAACGATTATTTAGATACACTTAAAAACATAAGCTATTAGCCATTAATTTATCAAAATTACAAAGTATATATCTTTTATATATAATTTTTAGTTCTATAAAAAATTATATTAATTACTATTACCAAAAAATAATGTTTTGATATGTCAACATTACCTACAAAAGCAAAAGTAGTTATCATTGGTGGTGGTATTCATGGATTGAGTACTGCTTGGAAACTTTCAGAGACATATAAAAATCCTGGTGACATTGTTGTCCTAGAAAAAAAAGATATTGCAGCTGGCGCAAGTGGGATTGCGTGTGGAGTTATTAGAAATAATTATTTTCAACCAGCCATGAGAGAATTAATGGCTCACTCAGTTTCTGTTTGGGAAAGTGATCCAAAAGCATTTAAATATAATGCGGTAGGATATTTACAAATTTCTCCAGAAGTAATGCATGCAGATGTAGCAACAATTTACGAACAACAAAAAGCAATTGGATACGATTCAGAATTTATTGAAGGTGAAAAAGATTGTATGAATTATATGAAGGGAATGTTTGATGACTGGCAAGCTCAAGGCATCACTTCAGTTCTTCATGAAAAAAAAGGTGGTTATGCATTTAATAAAGATTCTATCAAAGCTCTTGAAAATAAATCTACTTCAAATGGTGTTCAGGTAATGAAAGGTATTAAAGTTACAGGTTTTAAAAGAGGTAGCAATAGTAAAGCAGTTACTGGAGTTGAAACTGACAAAGGAACTATTGAGTGTGAGCAAGTAGTAGTTGGTGCTGGTCCTTGGGCTAGAGATTTTTGGAATATGTTAGAACTTCCAAAAACAGCAAATATCAAGGGTAAAGATGGCAAAATGCACGAAACTGATATGTGGACATATTGGATGCTTCAAGAAGGAGTGATTGGGGTTGAGCCCGACTTTTTAAAAATGAACAATGGAAAACAACCTCCTGTGATCCATGTTGACTCTACTGCTCCATTATATTCAGATAAAACAAAAAAATTAATCACTGATAAAATTTGGGGAATTTATTATAAACCTGACATTGAAGGACTTGGTGTTCAAGGTGGAACGTCTCCTTACATAGTTGATAAACATTTTGATAAAGTGAATGTAGATCCTTATGGAGTTGAATCTCCTGAATATCAAACTACAGAAGAATTCAATGATATGTGGTGTTCAGCTTTAGCGCATTGTCAAAAAAGATTTGAAGGAAAATCTGATCTTTATAGAAAAGGGCCGTCTGGTGGTCTTGGATGTATGACACCAGACTCGTTTCCAATCTTTGATAGATTTTTAGAGAACGTATATATGATTGCTGATGCTAATCACGGTTATAAAATGATTGGTGTAGGTGAACTTGTAGCAAAAGAAATTCTTGGTACTGAGAGTGATTTATTAAAACCGTTTAGATTCAACCGTTACGAGAAAGGTGAACTTCACCCTACATCGAACAGTCCGTTCCCTTGGAGTTAAACTTCAAGTCTAGACACTAATAAAAATTTCAGCTACCTTTGAATAAATTATAATTCATTGAGGGGTGAAATTAAAATGACTGATCTAGATAAACACGTTAACCAACCAGGCAGAGCTAAACTAGTAAAACAAGTTAGAGCAAAAATTGATGAGCTTGGTATTGAATATATATTTTTTCAATTCATATCAGTAACTGGTAGAGTTGTTGGAAAAGGAATTCCAACAGACCATTGGGAAAGAACATGTGAAAAAGGTTTTCAATTAGTTTATGGAGCAACTGCAAACTTATTTACAGATCGTCATGGTAGATACATAGGTTATGGACCCGAAGCAAAAGAGCTTGTAGGGATACCTGATCCGGAAACTTTTTGTCAACTTCCATGGGATAAAAAAGTAGCAAGAGTTTTTGTTACTTGTTTTAGAAATCGTGAAGAAAGAGAAAACCCAGGCGCTCATTTAACCTCTGATTGTCGTGGAAATTTAAGAATTCATGCTGAAGAATTTAAAAAAAAGCATGGCTACCAATTAAGAGTTGGAACAGAACCAGAAATGATGTGGTTAACTAAAAATGAAGATGGGTCTCCAACAGGTAAAGGATTTTCTAAACCTTATTGCTATCACATAGATCAATTTGAATCTTTAAGGCCTGTATTTATGAAAGTTTTCGAATATGCTAGAGCAATGGGCTTTGATATGATTCAAGGTGACCATGAGGATGCACCAGGACAACTAGAATTAAACTGGATGTACGATGATGTTTTAAGAAATGCTGATAGACTATCAACTTACAGACAAATTTGTGCCCAAGTTGCTAGAGAATTTAATTTAATTGCTTGCTTTATGACAAAACCTTTTATGGGTGTGTCTGCAAGTGGTTGCCATACAAATATGTCTTTATGGACAGGTGGAAAAGATGTTGTGAATAAATTAAGTCACAAATCTTTGCCAGGAATGGACCATGTATTTACTTATGTTGAGGGTGGAACAAATACATTCATGCCAGATACAAAAGATGTTCAGTTACCTGGTAAGGTTGGTCTAAAAGCAATTGGTGGTGTAATGAAACACCTTGGTGCTTTAACTGCAATTGGTTCTTCAACTGTAAATTCATATAGAAGATTATGGGACACAGGTTTTTGGGCTCCTGTTTATGCTGACTGGGGATATCAAAATAGAACATGTGGATTAAGAGTTTCTGCCCCTGGAAGATTTGAATATAGATCGGTAGACTCAATGCATAATCCTTATTTAATGGGTTCAGGATTATTAAAATCTTTTGATGACGGAATATCAAATAATATTGATCCTGGAAAACCAGAATCTAGAAGTATGTACGAAGCTCAAGCAGCTGGTAAAGAAGTCAAAAAATTACCTTTAAGTCTTGGTGAAGCTCTTGACCGTTTAGCTGAAGACGAAGTTATCAAATCAGCTATGCCAGATGAAATGTATAAAGTGTTTCATTGGTACAAAAACGATGAGTGGGAAAGATTTTTAGGTGCAACAACTCAGTGGGATTTAGATACTTATCTGGACTGCCTACCGTAGTCTTTAATTATAAAAAGGAAAATATATGTGTGGAATAGCAGGATTAATACATAGAGGTAAATCATCAAATGTAGGAAGTGAGCTGCAGGGAATGCTTCAGGCTCTAAAACATAGAGGGGAAGACTCAACTGGTTACGCTTTATACGGTGATACAGATGGTAAAAATTTTATCATGCGCTTTAAAGTTGGAGAAAATGTTGGGGAAGGAAGCTCATCAATAATGGAAGAAACTTCAGTTTATGATGAAAGAAAAAAAATTGTTGATCAATATCTTTCTGAGATGGGTGCAAAAATTCTTAAGGAAGAAAGGATTTTACCTTACTCTTTAAGATATGAACTTGATTATAGCGCAAAAGATTTACTTTCATTTTCACAAAAAATTGAAAGTATTCCAGGTGTGGAAATACTTTCTATGGGAAAATCATTAGAAGTGATTAAAGATTTAGGTAATGCTAAAATGGTTTGTGATAGATATAATTTAGATAAAGTGGTTGGAACTCATGCAATTGGTCACGCAAGAATGGCAACGGAGTCTGGTGTTGATATTAAATCAGCACATCCTTTCTGGGGTTATCCCTTTAGTGATGTATCCGTGGTTCATAACGGACAATTAACTAATTACTGGAATAATAGAAGACTGTTAGAAAATAAAGGTATGAGATTTATGTCTGAATGTGACTCAGAATTAATTGCCGTTTATATTGCTCAAAAGATGAGAGAAGGAGCAAGTCTTGAAGAAGGTATGAGGGACTCTTTAACGGGTCTTGATGGAGTATTCACTTATTTTGTTGCAACAAAAGACTCGTTAGGAATGGCAAAAGACACTATGGCAGCAAAACCTTTGGTTCTTTATGAGTCAGATGATTTAGTTGCAATGGGTTCAGAAGAAATAGCGATCAGATCAGTTCTTCCACAAGAAATTGATACATATGATCCATTTGATGGAGAGGTAAAAGTATGGCAAATCTAAAAACAACCGAGAAAAAATCAAAAGCCCAGTCAATGGGTATGCACACAGAAGTTTTAACAGGAAGAACTCAACAAAAGTTTTTTAATCCTGATGAAGCAGAAAACTTTTATTACTTTGGCACATATGATGTTGATTTTAATAAAAGAACAGAGCTTGATGTTAAAGATATGACTGCTCCAGACGCAAATAAAGAAATAGATAATTTAATGAGCCAAGGCTATGGAACAATTGTTATAAAGAATCCTCAAGGAAAACACAGTTTAGGTGTTGGGATTCTAAATAAATTAAACTTAATTTTTGAAGGAAGCTTAGGTTATTTTGGTATGGGTTCATGCGATGGTCCAACTGTTAGAATTAACGGTAGAGTTGGTTGGTCTTGTGCTGAAAATTTAATGGCTGGTAAAGTAGTTATTGAAAAAAATGCAGGATCTTGTTTTGGCGCTGCTATTAGAGGTGGAGATTTAATTTGTAAAGGTAGTGTTGGTGCTAGAACTGGTATCGATATGAAAGGTGGAACTATCATTATCG
>Ga0209406_1001338_pt1 | contig 18217 bp, 16 predicted proteins | sample COGITO_mtgs_1204_FD_184808 | JGI IMG/M metagenome (GOLD analysis project Ga0209406, IMG submission 184808) | Pelagic marine microbial communities from North Sea - COGITO_mtgs_120426 (SPAdes) (version 2) | ecosystem: Environmental > Aquatic > Marine > Epipelagic ...
CATCTCGGCCCGTTGTCTCCAACCCAGCTATATCAAGTTCCATGCCCTTACTCCCTATGGCTTCGCTCACTGAGCAAAGCCCGAGAAGCTTCGGGCACACCAACACACAGGCTTACGGCAAAACAGAAGTCCAGTCAGAATAGAGGATCAATTAGAGATTAAGCTGCTGTTGCCGAAATGGGGGTGTCGCGGTGCACCTGCCGTTGATTTTCTACTGTGCTGCAGTAACATCACTGGATGGTAGAAGAGAAAACAGAGAAATTGGAGAGTACATTCATGTCTCCGCAACATATCGAAAACGGAAGCGATTGGCGCGCTTATATGCGAGCGCCAGCAACGATTACTTCAAACAAGGCTTTGGGAGATCTTGCCCTGATTGAAAAACTCCCACAGGAAATACTCGCTTCTGCGTTTCTTCTTGCTAAGATTGGAGATTCGATCGGTGCGCGCGAATGTTTGAAAACCTTGCAGATGGCGGCGGATGAAAATGCCCCAAGCGTGGTTCCTCATTTAGCTGATATCTTGCTGGTTGATGCCCATGTCAAAGTCTACGAAGACCGTGCCCTGACGGAAGAAGATTCCGCCCAGCTCACCCAATTGTTGTCCACCTTGCCGGCAAATGACCTGGTCGGGCAGGCTTTAACGTTTAATCACTTATCAACCGCCGCACTTCACCGCGGAGAATTTGACCGGGCGCAAGACCATGCCGAGAACGCGACCCGACTTTATCGTCTTGGGGGTGCGCAATTTGGGTCCTTACACATGCATACCCACTTGGGCCAAATTCGCATGATGCGCGGCGATCTCACTGGCGCAATTGCCCAATATGATGAGATGGAAGAAAGTCTTGACCAACTGCCCGGAGATCCGCAGGGACTGCGCGCAATCTGTCAGGCTTTAAAAGCCGAAGTCTACTACGAGATAAACGAGATTGGAGTCGCTCACTCCCTGCTTGACGATGCCGTGCCAAGCATTGAGCATACGGATGCTTGGTTGGACGTTCTCGCGGCAACCTACCGGGTTCGGGCTCGCCTTGAATTTGTGAGAGCCGGACTTCCAGGGGCGTTAACGGAACTCGCCCATGCCGATTCTGCTGCCCGCGACCGACAGATGCCGCGTTTGGCGCGGTTGATGGCCGTCGAACGTATTCGGGTGCTGACTCTCAGCGATGAGATCGAAACAGCCCTCAAGGAAATGCAGCGCATCGGGCTGGATCCCGGGAAGCTGGACGCAGACCAGCCCGACAAGGATTGGGGCTTGCGTCATGGAACAACAAACGTCTCAATTGCCCGTTGGTTGGTTCGCGCGCACCGCCCCAAGCGTGGGCTTGATTTTGTTGAGCTGGCTGAGGAAATCGCAATTCGTGGCGGACAATTACTGTCTCTGGCCAAGTTGCGAGTGATCCGTGCACAGGCCTTTTGGCAGATCAATGCCCGCCGCGATTCGACAAGCGCTCTGTTGTCTGCCATCCGCTTACTTGGCAATCAACCTTTTCGACGCTTTATTTTGGATGAAGGACTTTCTTTGCGGCCAGTAATCGAGGCTGTCTTGGACGGCGATCATGTCCATGTGCCGATCAACACAGCTCAACGTCGCCAGTTATCAGAAATCATGCACCATTGGTCTTCGGGGTCAAATCCACCAATTGTGGGGGAGCAAAGCGATCAACAGGCTCTTTTGAAAAGACGATATTTGCAGCTTTTGGCAGTGGGTCATTCCAACAAGGAAATCGCGCGTATCATGGGCGTAACCATCAATACGGTCAAATACCACCTCAAGCACATTTACAGTGAATTACATGTCAGCAACCGGGCCCGCGCAGTTAATCAAGCAAGGGAATTGGGTGTCATTAATCGATAACTACCCGTTTGGGTAGTCGCTGCGCTTGGGCTTTATGAGCAATATCGGAGAGAAGAGATACCCTTGATTAGGGAGATTCGTTTTTGAGCAGTGTTCATGTCATCACGCCAATCGTAACAGAAGGCTTTCGTGCAGCTGCCTTGCCCGCGCCTGACGGATGCAACGTAACTGTTGTTAAGATCTTACAAGGTCCGTCTTCGATTGAATCTGCGGTTGATGAAGTCTTAGCAGCACCTGGTATTGTCGATGCCGCGATAAAAGCCCAAGCGGACGGTGCCGATGCTATCGTAATCGACTGCATGCTTGACCCGGGCCTTGACGCGGCTCGCGAGGCCGTTTTGATCCCAGTAATTGGCTGTGGTGAGGCAGCAATGCGAGCTGCGAGCACCAGTTTTGCTGTCGTTACAGTCTTGCAGCGCCAAGAACGTGCCTTTGCCGATTTAGCGGCCAAATATGGTCTTGCAGACATGTTGAGTGAAACACTTGGCATTGGCATCCCAGTTTTAGCCCTCGAAACAGATAGAGAGATAGCGATCGCTGCAACTATTGAAGGGTCAAAGAGAGTCGTAAAACGTGGAGCAACTTCCATTGTCTTTGGCTGTACAGGGATGCTTGGATTTGCGCATGACGTTAGTCTTCAACTTGATGGGATCAAAGTCATTGATCCTCTACCCAACGCCATTATTGTCGCACATGATGCCGTTCAAAACGGTCAAAAGACTGACAAAGAGATTCACCCTTACCCCGACCCCAAGCCTATCGCCGGTTTCGACGAATGGCGCGCCCTAAATGCTTTGATGCGGGGGACAAAGGGTTGATGAATACTATTGCAGTCAGATCAAATAGCCTTTCCCAACACCAATTCAAATGGTTGCTCGTCGTCCCGCTGGTTGCGTTTTTCATGTTGTTTTTCGTTATTCCAGTTGGGCTGCTTTTTGCAACTTCTTTCAATCCGGCGAAGGTTGGGCAAGTTGCCTTGATCTCCGACCTGACTTTCGACAACTACATCCGCTTTTTCTCGCGCTCAAACTACCTGATGGCAGCCGGGCGCTCGATTTTTCTGGCTGGTATCGTCTCTGTGATTACATTGATTGTCGCCTATCCGATGGCCTACGTGATCGCCAAAACGGAAAACCCTGCGCGCAACACGTTTCTGCTGATTCTTGTGCTGGCGTCGATGCAACTCGACATGGTAATTCGACTGTATGGAATGATGGTCATCCTTGGCGACAACGGGCTGATCAACCAGATATTGCAAGCCATGGGGCTAACAGATGATCCCGTCGCCCTGATGTATAATTTTCGCGGTGTGGTTTTTGGCCTTGTTCAGTTCGCACTGCCGTTCATGATCCTGACGCTTCTCGGGGTGATCAAAGGTATCCCCCCCAGTCTTGAAGAAGCTGCACGCTCACTTGGCGCATCACGCATTAAGGCGTTTACGCGAGTCACGTTGCCTGCGTCAATGCCGGGTATCCTGTCCGGGTCCTTGCTGGTTTTTGCATTGTCGATCTCGTCTTATATTGTGCCCGCACTGATGGGCGGATTTCGCGTCGGGGTCTTGCCGATCCATATCTACCAGCAGGTCGCACAAAGCGCGCGATTTCAGTTTGGCGCAACTATTGCTGTGATCCTATTTCTGATCAGCGCCACGGCCGTAGTGGTCTATCTCAAACTTGGAAATCGTAGTTCAGGAGGGCTTGCTTGATGGAACGCAAGATACCCTTGCCAATTCTGGTGCTTGCCATCCTGGGTTTCTGCTACCTGCTGTTTCCAATCCTTGTTGTGGTTTTGGCTGGCCTGACTACCGGAGAGTTTTTGACCTTCCCACCCAAAGGGCTGTCGCTCAGGTGGGTCATCTCTTTTCTCAATTCCGAAAAATACCTGTCGGCATTCTTCTTTTCATTCAAACTTGCTTTGATGACCATGGTGGTTTCGACCATTCTTGGAACGGCCGCGGCACTCTTCCTTGCACGCTCACGTTTTGTGGGACGCGCGGCATTGCGAGCATTCTTTTTGTCCCCGGTGGTCCTGCCCGGTGTCGTTGTCGGATTTGCACTCTATGCGTTCTTTATCACGAGCGGACTGGGCATTTCGCGTACGATCTGGGGATTGTGGATCGGCCATATCCTGTATTCAACGCCATATGTAATTGGGACTGTTGGCGCATCTCTCGCGACATTTGATGTCTCCCTTGAGGAAGCTGGGCGAAGCCTCGGTGCATCTCCGCTGCGGGCTTTTCACAAGATCACCTTCCCGAATATTACGCAAGGTATTCAGGCGGGATCAATCTTTGCCTTTATCGTCAGCTTCGGCCAATTTGAGGTGTCGCTGTTTCTGTCAGCCCCCAATTCTGAGCCGCTGCCAATCGCGATGTATAATTCGCTGCGTTACAAATTTGAACCGGATGCTGCCGCAGCGGGCATCTTTGCAATCACCCTAGTCATCGCCTCGGTTTTGCTAACTAACCGGCTGGTGAACATCCGTCGCTTGATGGAACCGCAAGAAGATTAACTTTAACTACCAACCAAAGGAGAAAGAAAGATGACCATAGAAAAAACACACAGTAGACGATCCATTCTGAAAGGTGGCGTTGCTCTAGGAGCTGCCGCGACCATCCCTAACATGTTTTACATTAACCATGCCTGGGCACAGGATGTTGTCTATGATGGAGGAACGTTCGATGCGGGTGGAGCCACGATCAACGTCGCGGAATGGGGCGGTGGCTGGGAAGAGTTCGTACGTAAGGGACTGACTGATCAGTTTGAAAAAGACTTTAATTGCAAACTGAACTGGGACAGTTCATTCCCATGGTTCCCAAAATTTGTAACTCAAGGCGCAAAAGATCCAGTTTATGATGTTGCCAATTGGAATTTGCCCAATCTGATGCAAACCAATGCAGCAGGCGATTTTTTCTTAACAACAGAAGAGATCAAAGCAAACGTTCCCAACGCTGCCGATTGCTGGGATTTTGCCTTTGCCAGCGGTGCTGGAGTAACTTGGGCTTATCAACCTTACGTCTATGCTTACCGAACAGATCGCGGTGCTCCCATAAATAATTTCCGCGACTTTTTTGCGGCGCGGTTTGCCAATAAACGCGGCACCTACGCTACAGAAAATGGCCTGATGCATGCTTTCTTTATGGCGACAGCCAAGGAGTTCGGAAAAGATCAGTATGACATGGAAGCCGCCTTCAAAGCGCTTGAGGACGCCATGCCAATGAAGATCAGCGAGTTCACTTTCAACATGCTCTCGTTGTTGGAACGTGGTGAGGTTGACGTTGCGGTGCATATCGAAGGTGAAGCATTGACCCTTAAAAAGCAAGGTGCACCAGTTGATATCTGGGAATGGGACAGCAAGCCAATTTTGACACAAACCAAAACAATCAGTCGGTACTCTGAACCTATGCAGAAAAAGCTAGCACTCGCGCTCTTGAACCGAACGTTGTCGCCTGATTTCCTTGAACCTTTTGGTGAAGAATTCCTGTGGCGTCCGACCAACGGGAAAGCCGCCATGCCCTCAGCACTCGCTGCCGAAGGAGCAACTAACACTCCTGACGCCGTTTCGGCCTACTGGGTCCCAGACTGGGATTTTTTCGTAGAAAACAAGGCAGACATAACAGACAGATTAAACCAAATTTTCGGTCTGTAATACCTTATGGCCGGGGGTATTTATTCCCGGTCACTCACTAAGGAAAAATAATGAGCTATGTAGAATTCAGCGCAATTTCAAAATATTTTGGCTCTTCAGTTGCCGTCGCAGACTTGGATTTACAAATCGAACAAGGTGAGTTTTTTTCGCTGCTTGGACCATCTGGCTGCGGCAAATCCACTACGCTGCGCATGTTGGCTGGCTTTGTCAAGCCGACTACTGGCCATATTCATGTTAATGGCCGTGATGTCACGCCACTGCCACCAGAAGCGCGGGACATTGGAATCGTATTCCAGAACTATGCGATTTTTCCACATATGACAGTATTCGACAACATCGCTTTTGGCCTTGTTGAACGTAAATTTTCCCGAGCAAACATAAAACAAAAGGTTGATGCCGCATTGGCTGAGGTCGGTATGACTGGCTTTGAAAGTCGTTACGAACGTGAGCTTTCTGGCGGTCAGAAACAACGGGTGGCGCTGGCCCGGGTATTGGTTATTGAACCTGAGATTTTACTGCTGGATGAGCCTCTTTCTGCACTCGACAAGAAGATGCGTGAAGAGATGAAATTCTGGATAAAGAACATTCAAAAATCTGTCGGCATCACGACAATTTATGTAACTCATGACCAATCGGAGGCCTTGACCATGTCAGACCGCATCGCTGTCATGGATCAGGGCCGCATCCTGCAAATTGGCACGCCAGTCGAGATTTATGAACGGCCTGCATCACGATTTATTGCCGAATTTATCGGTGAATCTAATTTATTGAACTGCACTGTCTTATCCGTTGATGGCCCAGTCTGTTCAATAGCTATCGGCAGTAAAAGGGTTACTGGACGGTTGACGCAAAACAATTCGGTTTTGCCAGACCAAGCGATCGCACTGCTCGTGCGGCCAGAGATGATCCGGTTGTATGCGTTGGAGCCAGGCGAACAACCCAAATTGCGCGGAACAGTTCGTGAGATCATCTATCAAGGGTCTGTTGTTCGGTACCGCATCAAAGTTGAGGATCAGGAATTGAGCGTGGAGGTTGCGAACCGTCCCGACCTGCCAAGGCTTAACTTGGATGATGAAGTCAATGTTTTTTGGAATGCCGACAACGGCGTGGTGATGCCATGAAAATCGGGGTGGACGTCGGCGGCACTAATACTGATGCGGTGGTGCTTGGTATGAATGGTGTCCTTGGGTGGAGCAAAACTCCGACAACAGCGGATGTATACAGCGGCATCGTATCGGCCATCACAGAGGCTATTGCTGACGCTGCGGTCGAAAGCGCTGATGTGGACTGCGTAATGATAGGCACAACCCAGTTCACTAATGCGGTCATTCAACGCCGCTCTTTAGTACCCGTTGGTATTATCCGTTTAGCACTGCCGGCGACTTCGGCAATTCCACCGCTGACCGACTGGCCTGATGATTTGATCGGGGAAGTTGGTCGAAACACCCATTTGGTGGCTGGCGGATATGAGTTTGACGGACGGGAAATAGCGCCACTCGACGAACAGTCCGTCGCTGAGGCTGCACGTGCGTTTAGGCAAAGCGGCCTCAAAGCCGCTGCGATCACCTCGGTGTTTTCGCCGATGAACGGTGACATGGAACGCCGCGCCGCGGCGATCGTGCAAAATGAAGCGCCGGATATTGAAATTTCGCTGTCATGCGAATTGGGCCAGTTCGGTTTGCTGCCGCGTGAAAATTCGACGATTATCAATGCGGGGTTGTCCCGATTGTCCTGCCATGTTGTTCGGGCCTTCCGTCGTGCGTTGCAGGAACTTGATCTCAATGCTCCGCTGTTCATCAGTCAAAATGATGGGACGCTAATGCGCGCAGATGATGTGCAGCGCTACCCCGTGCTGACCTTTGCGTCTGGTCCCACCAACTCCATGCGGGGCGCGGTCTATCTTGCCAAAATTAAGGATGCGATGGTAGTGGATGTCGGTGGTACAACCTCTGATATCGGCATGCTGCGCAACGGCTTCCCGCGTCAATCAACTAACTTCGTTGACGTCGGCGGGGTCAAAACGAATTTTCGCATGCCCGACGTTTTGGCTATTGGTCTAGGAGGCGGCAGCCTTGTGCGCGAAGAGGGGCGAATGGTTGGACCGGACTCAGTTGGTTACGAGCTGATCAATCGTGCTCAATGCTTTGGCGGTGACACGCTGACGGCCACCGATATTGCCGTTGTGGGAGGATGGGCCGATGTGGGTGATAAATCTCTTGTACGTGCAGACCAGGCAACAATTAAGGCGGCCCGTGCTTCGATGCGGTATTTGCTTGATGTGAATGTAGAGCGCATGAAAACTGAGGCATCAGATCTCCCACTTTTGGTGGTCGGCGGAGGGGCGATATTAGTGGATTGGCCCGTTCAGTCAGCATCGGATGTTTTAAGACCAGAATTCTCATCCGTTGCCAATGCTGTGGGAGCCGCAATTGCGCAGGTTTCAGGCGAAATCGAACGGATGGTGAACCTAGATGGAGCCAATCGGGAGGCGATTCTGGATGACGCCCGCCAAGAAGCCACAGACAAAGCGATCGCCGCAGGAGCCACAGCTGCGAGCGTTGAAATCATAGAGATGGAACAGTTACCGATCAACTATCTGCCGGGCAATCCCACGCGATTGCGTGTCAAAGCCGTAGGCGATTTGCCAATATAGGAAACAGCATGGAACTGAAAATTGAAGATGTTGATGACCTGTGCACCGGAGCTGCGTTCTTAGGGGCCGGTGGCGGCGGAGATCCCTACATTGGTGGATTGATGGTCAAACAAGAGCTAGTAGCTGGTCGAAAAATTGAAATTATTAATCCTGACGAACTGGACGACACCAAACTCATCATCCCAACGGCGATGATGGGTGCGCCAACAGTGTTGCTCGAGAAAATACCGTCGGGAGAGGAACCAATCCGAGCCTTGCGAGTCGTTGAGAAGGAGCTCGGGCGACGGGCTGACGCGACGATGCCAACCGAAGTTGGCGGCATTAACTCGACTATTCCACTGTTTGTTGGCGCACGTTTGGGTATCCCGGTGGTGGATGCGGATGGACAGGGGCGGGCTTTTCCCGAACTGCAGATGGAAACCTTTGCCATTGAAGGCGTCAAAGGCTGCCCTTTGGGGATCTCAGATGAAAAGGGAGATACATCCTTGGTATTGACCGACAACAATCATCGCATGGAATGGATCGCTCGAGGGATCACGATTCGTTTTGGAGGCATTGCGTATTTCGCCAATTACCCCATGAGTGGAGTGGAGGTTAAACGGAGTGCCGTCAAACACACCCTTTCACTCGCCCGCCAGATTGGAGAAATTATCCATAATGCTCGCTCTCGCAAAAAAGATCCGTTCGATGAACTATGCAGTTTTTTGGCGACGACAAGCTACGCGGTTGCTCGTGTCATTTTTGATGGGAAAATCACTGATGTGGATCGCCGCACCAGTGAAGGTTTCACGCTGGGCAGTGTTTCAATTGACAATCCGCAGGGGCGTTGCACCATAGAATTTCAAAACGAAAACCTCGTTGCCCGTGTTGATGGCGAAGTATTGGCTATTGTGCCTGATATCATTTCGATTCTCGATGCAGAAACAGCCATGCCTATAACCAACGAAACGCTGCGCTATGGGCAGCGGGTTAAAGTGATGGCTGTCCGCGTTCCAGCAATAATGCGATCTGAAGCCGCACTTAAACAGTTCGGCCCCGAGGCTTTTGGATTGTTAGAGACTTATCGCGCGTTGGAATGAGAGGCTTTGGCAGAGTAAACTTGCTTGAAGCGGGCAGGGCTAATTTGTAACCTCGACCAATGACAAAACACCCCCCATTTGGCTACATAAAACCTGGCCTGGGGTTACTGTACCTAATCGCTACATTTGATCTGTAGGGCCTAGAACCAAGGACCATGGACCCCGGATCACGGGCCCCCCGCCTCGGTCCACGGCCCTTTAGTGTTGGGGGCATAGAGGCATTTGAGGGTAATTTTGTTCGGCTGTACATTTCTATTCACGCACCAATTTCAAGCTGAACCGTACCGCTGCTCTCGCCGAGTGGGATCAATTATTGAGCGCATAGATTTAGGCTGTGGCAGCAATCCGATGCTGAGTATCATTAGTCTGACAGGTCCTTTACTACGCTTATCACTTATCACTTGTCGCTGCAGGTCGGCAGAGAGCGTTGTGTGAAGGCTTATGCAATAAGTTCTGAACTGGTTTTAGTGTCCTTTGAATGCTTTGCTTCAATATTTGGCGCTCGCAGATGGCCTTGCCTTGCATCGGCTCCGCGTTCATTAGTAAACCATGACAATTTGGCCACCCCAGAAACACGATATGAAACGCCCGGTTTACTTGTCTCTTGCTTCTGTGATTTTACGGGCGATCCGTGCTGGTGAGTTGACGGGTGGTGATCGTTTGCCCACGCACCGGGACTTGGCATTCGAGCTTGGGATCAGCGTACAAACCGTCAGCCGGGCCTATGATGAATTGATCCGGGTTGGCACGATTTCGGGTCAGGTTGGACGCGGTACATTTGTGACCGGCGAACTTGCGGAAGGTACATCACCGCATTTCTATTTGCCCGAGGAAGACCGCAGTAGTCTGATTGATCTGTCCATTCTAAAGCCTGTGGGTGATCAAATACACGTGAACCACATGCGCAATGCCTTGTTGGCGCTTACCGAAAATCTACCTGCTCAGGTTGTGCATTCTTTTCGACCGGCGAACGCAACGCATACCTATGAAGTAACTGGGCGAAAGTGGCTTAAATACTGTGGTGTGGATTTACACGGGCAATCAGTGCTGATCACCAATGGCAATACTGCTGCGATGACAGTTGCGTTGATGACTGTGACCAATCCCGGTGATCTGGTCGTTACCGAAAAAATTGGCCATCACACACTTAATCCACTTGCCCAATATCTGGGCCTTCGCCTAGCTGGGTTGGGGACGGACAACTATGGAGTTAACCCGCAGGCTTTTCAGGTTGCCTGTGCACACCAAACAGTAAGAGCGCTTTATCTGATGCCAACAGGTTTGGGTCCACACATGAGCGTTATGTCAGTTGCGCGCCGCCAAGAGTTGATCCGAATCGCTCGTCAGCATGATGTGTTCATCATCGAAAGTGATGCTTGGGGACCGCTGCAACCCGAACGGCCAACGTCATTTGCGATGCTCGCGCCCGAACGCACGCTTTATTTCACCTCGTTGACCAAGTGTTTGATGCCGGGGTTGCGGGTGGGATATCTTGTGGTGCCCGATGCTCTGTCAGCTGCTGCGCGTAACAGGCATCTGGTGACCAATTGGATGGCCACGTCGATGATGGTCGAAATCGCATCGCGCTGGATCGAGGATGGCACGGCGCAGGCTTTGGTGAATTGGCAGATAGAGGCAGCTTGCAAGCGAAACGAGATTGCAGATGCCTGTTTACAAGGCTTACCCTCTTTAAAAAGCTCGACGGGACTCCATGTGTGGTTGCCTTTGGGCGAACGTGACGAAACCAAATTTGTTGCAGCGGCGCGTCAATCTGGCGTGGCCGTGGCCCCCGGCGCGCCGTTTTGTATTGGTGACACTTCACACGAGGCTGCCGTTAGGATTTGCCTTGGCGGTGTGTCAGAAACAGAGCTTTTACAGGGCCTAACAAAAATCCGCCAATTGTTCCTGATGCAGCGCGAACCATCTTTGCAAGAGATGTAATATCCATCTATAATTGTCATGATTTAATGTTTTAATTGACATGATACGTTCCGTCTGTCCCACTCATCCTACACTTGTTACGGCCGGGGGGCTCAGTGAACACGCCAATTATCACTATCGACGGTGTCTCGAAATCATTCGGCGCGTTTGAGGTTCTCAAGGACCTCAGTTTCGACGTGGCACCGGGGGAAAAGTTGGCATTGATTGGTCCGTCAGGGTCGGGCAAGACCACGATCCTGCGCATTTTGATGACGCTGGAGACGATCAACGGTGGCATGATCCACATCGATGGAGAGCCGCTGTGGCATATGCCCAAGAATGGTGAAATGATTGTCGCGGATGAGGCCCATCTACACAAAATGCGCGCCAAAATTGGCATGGTCTTTCAACTGTTCAATCTATTCCCGCATAAGACTGTGCTGGAAAACGTCGCGCTGGCCCCAATCCTGACCAAAGGCCTTGCCAAGCCGCAGGCCAACATCAAAGCGATGGAACTGCTTGAAATGGTCGGGATGTCCGACAAGGCAGCGCAGAAACCAGCGCAATTGTCGGGCGGTCAAAAACAGCGGGTGGCAATTGCCCGGGCGCTGGCTCTGCAACCCAAGATCATGCTGTTTGACGAAGTTACCTCGGCGCTTGATCCAGAGCTGGTCGAAGAGGTTCTGAACGTGATGCGCAAGCTGGCCGAAGAGACCGACATGACCATGCTGCTGGTCACCCACGAAATGAGCTTTGCCCGTGATTTCGCGGATCGTGTGCTGTTCTTTGATGGCGGCAAGATTGTCGAAGCCGGTCCGCCTGATCAAATTTTTTCCGACCCGAAAGAGGAGCGTACCCAAGCGTTCCTGCGCAAGGTCATCGCCGCTGGTCACCGTGTGTGACCGTACAAACTGACCGGGCCGCAAAGGCATCGGCAACCCAACAGAGAAGGAGTAACTGACAATGAAACCAATGAAACCAATGAAACCAATGAAATATGTGATCGCCGCCGTGGCACTGGGTGTCGGCTTGGCCGGGCTCACAGGCATGCCCGCGGTCGCTGCTGATCTGGACCAATTGAAAGAGCAAGGCTTTGCCCGCATCGCAATCGCGAACGAGCCACCATGGACAATGGTGACAACAGGTGGTGAGGTTTCGGGCGCGGCCCCTGATCTGGCGCGCGCTGTGTTGAACAAGATGGGCATCAAGGAGATAGTTGCTTCTGTGTCGGAATACGGCGCGATGATACCCGGCGTGCAAGCGCGCCGCTTTGACATGGTCGCCGCTGGTTTGTTCATTAAGCCGGAGCGCTGCGAGGCAGTTTTGTTCTCACAGCCCGACCTGTGTGACGCCGAAAGCTTTATGATCAAAGCTGGCAACCCACTGAACTTGAAGTCCTTTGCGGATGTCGCTTCAAGCGGTGCAAAAATTGGTGTTGTCGGCGGCGGGACCGAGGAAAAGCTTGCGATTGAGGCTGGCGTGGATCGCGCCAACATCGTTGTGGTTCCAGATCCCCAATCAGGTGCCAAGCTGCTGCAAGACGGCCGCATAGATGTTTACGCGCTGCCAGTATTGTCTATTAGCGACCTGCTGAAAAAGGCCGAAGACCCCGGTCTTGCGATGTTCGCGCCCGTGGAAAACACGCCAATCTTCTGTGCTGGCGTAGCGTTCCGCAAACAAGACGGTGCCTTGCGTGACGCCTATGACGTTGCCTTGGCTGAGATGAAGGCCAGCGGCGAATTCGCGGCGATCGTCGAACCCTACGGCTACTCGGCAGATGCCGCGATGCAGCAGACTCGCGAGAACCTTTGCGGTGGCGCGAACTAAATTTTGACGATTGGGCGGCGACAGCTGCGCCGCCCAGGATCCAACAACATGGAGCAGATTTTGGAACAGTGGCAGGGATATTTCGGCCTGATCTTGCAGGGCGCAGTGGTGACAATCGAGATCACCATTCTGGGCTGCATCGTAGCCCTGATCGCTGCGTTCATCGCGGGTCTTGGGCGTATATCGCGCTTCTGGCCGCTGCGTTGGCTGGCCACGGCCTATATCGAATTTTTTCGCGGCACCTCGATCTTTGTCCAGCTATTTTGGGCCTACTTCGTCTTGCCGCTCTTGGGGGTGCCGCTCAGCCCTTTGCAGGCTGGAGTGCTGGCTCTTGGCCTGAACGTCGGGGCCTATGGGGCCGAGGTCGTGCGCGGGGCGATCAAATCCATTCCGCGCGAACAATATGAGGCCTGCACCGCGCTGAACCTCACTCGCTTTCAAGAGATGCGCTATGTCATCCTGCCGCAAGCCTTTGTGCGGATGCTGCCCACCTTTGGCAACAACGCAATAGAACTGCTGAAAGGCACTGCTGTTGTGTCGCTGATTTCGCTGTCGGATATGACCTTTCAAGCTCAAGTCGTGCGGGCGCAAACGGGGTCCACGGCAGTTCCTTTCCTAACCATCCTACTACTCTACTTCCTGTTTTCCTCAACAATATCCACTGCAATAAAACGACTTGAGTGGCGTCTGTCGCGCGGGCTGGATGGGACGGGAAGCTAAGTCATGGAATGGGATTGGGAGTTCAGCATTCAGATACTGCCGCAACTGTGGGAAGGCGTAAAAGTCACCATCCAAGCCACCATTCTGGGCACGATGATCGCTATGACGCTAGGTCTGGTGCTGGCGATTGCGCGGCGCTCAGTCAATGTGTGGATATCCCGACCCGTTGGTTTTTTCGCCGAATTGATCCGGGGCACGCCGTTGTTGGTACAGCTGTATTTTCTGTTCTATATCTTGCCTGATCTGGGTCTATTATTGTCCCCTCTGACGGCGGGTGTTGTCGGGTTAGGTCTGCATTATTCCACCTATACCGCGGAGGTATATCGCACTGGCATCGACGCGATCCCAAGCGGGCAATGGGAGGCAAGCAAAGCCACCAACCTGACGGCCAACCAAACATGGATTCACATTATCATCCCACAAGCCATTCCGCCGATGATCCCGGCACTGGCCAATTATTTTGTCGCGATGTTCAAGGAAACGCCCTTGCTGGCTGCGATCACCGTGCTGGAGTTGATGAATCAAGCGCGTTCTGTCGCTAACTATCACTACAAATATGTGGAACCGATGACGATGGTCGGCCTGTTCTTTTTAGCGGTCAGTGTGCCCTCGGTCATCTTGCTACGCAAACTTGAGGCACGCTATGCGCCCTCTGACAGATAAGACGAGGATGTCGTCATGAACGATAGCGTTACACTTTCCGCCGAGCAGGTTGTGCTTGAAGCCCCCGCTGACCGCAAGAAAATCGGGCTGATCACGCTGGCCACGGATTTGACAACCGAGCGCGACTTTGCCCGGATCATCCCAATGGGCTATGCAGGGGTTTACGGCACGCGCGTTGCATTTGTTAATCCAACCACGCCCGACAACCTGCGTAAAATGGCCCCAAGGATCACAGCGGCGGCTGACTTGATCTTGCCAGGTGAGGTCCTTGATGCGGTGTGCTACAGTTGCACGGCAGCCTCGGTTGTGATTGGCGACGCTGAGATTGCTGCATCCATTCACGCCGCGCGTCCGGGCGTTCCTGTGGTTACACCAAGTGGTGCCGCACTAAGCGCGTTTTCTGCGCTCAATGTGCAGCATATTTCGGTTCTGACCCCTTATCTGGTTGAGACCAGCCTGCCGATAGCGGATTATTTCAAACTACACGGGCTAAAAATCGAAAAGTTCCGTTGCCTAGGGCTGGATGATGATCGAGATATGGCGCGGGTTGATCCTGAGATGATCCTGCGGGCCGCGTTGGAAACCGATACTGCGCAAACTCAGGCGTTCTTTTTGTCCTGCACCGGGTTGCAGGGTGTGGATGTGATTGTGGAACTTGAACGGCAAACGGGCAAGCCTGTGGTGACGTCCAATCAAGCCAGCGCCTGGGCGTTGATGAACCATGCAGGGTTGGTGCAGGCGTCGCATAAATGGGGCCAAATTTTTCAATATGCTTTGCCAGATTGCAAACAAGGCGCCAGTGCATGAAAGGTGGTAAATCAATTGACCTTGCGGACATTGAGGCGGCCCGAACCCTTATCGCGCCGACCATTCACCGGACTCGCACAGAGCGGTCAGCTAGCCTAAGCGACAAGATGGGCGTGCCTGTGCATCTGAAGTTGGAACATCATCAGCGGACTGGCAGTTTCAAATTGCGCGGCGCGACAAACGCTGTTTTGAACCTGACCGATGCGCAGCGTGCGCAAGGTGTCGTTGGCGTATCGACCGGTAACCATGGGCGTGGTTTGGCTTACGCGGCGCGGCAAAACGGGGTGCGATGCATCATCTGCATGTCCGAACTGGTTCCGCAAAACAAGATTGACGGGATCAAGGCGCAGGGTGCTGAGGTGCGCATTGTCGGGCGCAGTCAAGATGATGCACAGGTCGAAGTTGATCAGCTGGTGATTGACGGCATGACGATGATCCCACCCTTTGATCACCCCAACATTATTGCCGGACAAGGCACGATTGGGTTGGAACTGGCCGAGGATTTGCTGGACCTGACAACTGCTCTGGTGCAACTGTCGGGCGGTGGTCTGATTTCCGGCGTGGCAGCGGCGCTCAAGGCGCGTTTGCCCAACATCAAGGTGATTGGTGTGTCGATGGAACGTGGGGCGGCGATGTACCAATGCCAAAAGGTAGGCAAGCCGATGATCGTGCCAGAACTAGCAACTTTGGCGGATTCTCTGGGGGGCGGCATCGGCTTGGGCAACGCCTTTACCTTTGGCATGACCCGCGATCTGGTGGATGATATTGTGCTTGTTTCTGAGGCTGAGATCGCCGGAGCCATTCGCCACGCCTATTGGCAAGAAAATCAAATCATCGAGGGGTCTGGATCAGTTGGGATCGCTGCGCTTTTGTCCGGCAAGGTTGCGCCGGACGGTCCGACGGCCCTGCTGCTGAGTGGCGGTAACATTGATATGGCCCTGCACCACCGGATCATCGCAGGCGAAGACGTAGACGTGACGGCGGAGGATTAAATGCCAGATATCAAGATACTGACCGAGGCCGAATTGCGCGTTCTGGTGCCGCTGGACATGTATGCTATCACCTGTATTGAGCAGGGGTTCACCGCTCTTGCGGGGGGCAAAGTCATTATGCCGCCGATTATGACCTTGATGGTGCCGGATCACAACGGCGAGGTCTGTGTGAAAACCGCCTATGTACCGGGCGTCGACAGCTTTGCGATCAAAATGAGCCCCGGCTTTTTCGACAATCCCAAACTTGGCCTGCCAAGCACCTCAGGTCTGTTGGTCCTGTTCTCCAGCACAACCGGAGTGCTAGAGGCGCTGCTGTTGGACAATGGCTACCTGACCGATGTGCGCACGGCAGCAGCGGGCGCTGTCGCAGCGCAACACCTGGCGCGCGAGGATGCAACACGCGCGTGCGTTATCGGTGCTGGCGTCCAAGCTAGAATGCAACTCAAGGCGCTGACATTGGTGCGCCCGATTGCAAGTGCGGTCATCTGGGCGCGGGATGCAGGCAAGGCGGATGCGACTGCCGCCAGTTTGCGCGCTGAACTGGGGATTGACGTCACCGTAAGTACCAACATCGAAAGCGCCGTCCGCCTCGCAGATATTGTCGTTACGACCACCCCCTCGGACAGGCCGCTGGTCATGGGCGACTGGTTGCAACCGGGTCAGCACATCACCGCAATGGGGTCAGATCAAGAACATAAAGTGGAACTGGACCCAACCTGTCTGGCGAAAGCCACGCGTTATGTGCCAGACAGCCAAGCCCAATGCGCGATCAAGGGCGAATTACGCAGCGCTCTTGAAGTTAGGGTCTTTGCCCCCGATAGAGCGTTTTCTGACCTGGGCGATATCGTTTCTGGCATTGCTCAAGGCCGCGCGTCTGAAACTGATATCACAATTGTCGATCTGACCGGAACAGGTGTTCAGGATACCGCCATTGCAACATTTGCCCGTCAGCGTGCCGATGCCGCTGGGACGGGTGCCACTTTCACCAGCTAACCAACAGCGGAGCCCCCATGGCAACCCCAAAACTCCATTTTTCACGGGCTGAGTTTGACCAGCGCATTGCCAAAACTTGCGCTGCTATGCAGGCGCGCGGCCTTGACCTGTTGATCGTATCGGACCCGTCCAACATGAACTGGCTGACGGGTTATGATGGCTGGTCGTTTTATGTGCATCAATGTGTGGTGTTGCCACTGAATGGTGAGCCGATTTGGTATGGTCGGGGGCAAGATGCCAACGGCGCGCTGCGCACTTGTTTCATGGACCCTGCCAACATCATCGGATATCCTGACCACTATGTACAATCGACCGAACGCCACCCGATGGACTACCTCTCAGCGCAGTTGACGGACCGTGGCCTTGCCAAAGGGGTGATTGGTGTCGAGATGGATAACTACTGGTTCTCGGCTGCGGCGTTTATGGCGCTGCAAACCCACCTGCCCAATGCCACGCTGGCCGATGCCACGGCCTTTGTGAACTGGCAACGGGCCGTGAAATCCGAAGCTGAGCTGGCCCTGATGCGACAGGCGGGCAAGATTGTGGGCCGCATGCACGAACGCATCGTTGAAAAAGTCGAACCCGGCATCCGCAAATGCGATCTGGTCGCGGACATCTATGACGCAGCGCTGCGCTATGATCCTGACATCGGGGCAGGTGGCGATTATCCCGCCTTGGTCCCCTTGTTGCCATCAGGCACAGACGCCTCTGCCCCGCACCTGACATGGGACGACCAGCCAATGAAGTCCGGCGAAGGGACGTTTTTTGAAATCGCGGGCGTGGTCAAACGCTACCACTGCCCGCTGTCACGCACGGTGTTTTTGGGCAAGCCCACCCAGACCTTCTTGGATGCGGAAAAGGCGGTGTTGGAGGGCATGGAGGCCGGGCTGGAAAAAGCCCGCGTTGGCAATACCTGCGAGGATATAGCGCTGGCCTTCTTTAAAGTGCTCAAGAAATACGGCATCACCAAAGACAACCGCACCGGCTACCCCATTGGGGTCAGCTACCCGCCTGACTGGGGCGAACGCACTATGTCCTTGCGACCCGGTGATACA
>Ga0209406_1001345_pt1 | contig 18169 bp, 3 predicted proteins | sample COGITO_mtgs_1204_FD_184808 | JGI IMG/M metagenome (GOLD analysis project Ga0209406, IMG submission 184808) | Pelagic marine microbial communities from North Sea - COGITO_mtgs_120426 (SPAdes) (version 2) | ecosystem: Environmental > Aquatic > Marine > Epipelagic ...
TGTCCAAGCATAAACATCACCGCCAGATGCCGTTAATAAAGTAGTATCATTGATACATATCTGCCTGTTTAAGCCCGCATCAACTATGGGTAATGGATTAAGGTAAACAATAATAGAGTCATCATTAGAACATCCGTTTCCATCGGTTATAGTAACAAAATATTGAGCTGTATCGACAGGTTGGGCATATGGGTTTGGTATATTCGGATTACTTAACCCTGCAACAGGTAACCAAACATAAGTATCGCCTCCACCAGCTACAATTTGTATGCTATCCCCAATACAAAACTGTGCTAAATCGGCAAGAATAGGATTAGGCAACCCGTGAACAACGATCTCGACAGTGTCTGTTCCGGTACATCCATTAACATCAGTAACGTAATAAATATAATCGGTAGTTGTTAACGGGAACGCATCTGGATTTAAGATTGTAGTATCACTTAATCCAAGGTTTGGGCCCCAAGCTATGTCGACCCAGCCACCAACTCCAACTAATTGTGTTGTATCAAAAACGCAAATCGAATCCGCAAGACCTGCGTTTGGAATGGGTAACGCATTAACTAATACTGTTTTTGTAATACTGTCAACGCATCCAATTCCCGTTGAAATCACCAATTTTACATTATGCAATCCACTTGCTGTAAATAAATAATTGGGATTTTGAAGGGTATCAGTTCCTCCATCACCAAAATCCCAATCCCAGGTACCTATACTACCAAAAGTAACTGAGGACAAATCGGTGAAAAATGTACTATCTCCAATACAACTTGTAGTTGAAGAAAAATCTGGAATAGGAAGAATGTTATTATACCCTATACCCCCATAATTGGACATTGACGTACATGTTAAGTTATCATCAATTTGAATCCAATAGGTAATGGAATCGTTACAATTTGAAGTAGTATCTATGTATGAATTGTTTTGAGTAGAATCGAATAAATTCCAGCTGCCAATTGGGTACTCTTTATAAATTCGATACCAAGTGTCGGATGAAGTTAACAGTGGAGAGTGTAGTTCATTCCAAGTCAGATTAATAGTACCAGTTGCCAAATTAAAGATTGGATTAACATCGATTGTTTGAAGCGTATCAGATTGCTCTGTAAACACTGCTCCTAAACAACCAGATCTCGTTCTCATGTAGTAATAAACACTTTGTTGATCTGCGTTAGCGCCTACATGAGTATAATTTGTTTGATTGTAGTTAAATATACTATCAACTATTGTGTACGGACCATTTGGCGCTGTTGCATAATACACGTGATAGCTATTAAAAGTAGTAGCTGTGTCTAACGGAATATCCCAATTAAGCGTAACATCTCCATTAACAGGGTTAACCGCAGCACAATGCAGCTCAGGAGGATCAATTGTCGGCAATGCCAATACGGTCAACGCAACAGTAGCAACCGACTTCCCTGCGGCAGGACAATTATCATCCTGTATGTTAAAAACGAAGGTGTATGTGTTTGATGCCGTTGCGCACACATCGCTGAACGAAATATGATTGCAATCTGTTGCCCAATTAAACATTACTGTAAGCGAATCACTTTGCGTAATAGACCCTGTTACTGGTGGTGGGGCTAGAACCGCACAGGGCGGATTTATACATCCACTATTGGGATTAGCAAAATTAGTCCCGTATTGCGTACTTGAAGATGATAAAGTAACATCTTGACCAATATCAACACCCTTTAATTGAAACTGAACAACATCGCCAACATGCACCGTGTCGAAATACGAAATAGGATTTCCCGCCATGTCCAGAATAGAAACATCTGGCGGATCATTAGCTGAACAATTGGTTATTATGAGTTGTATTTCTCGAAAAACCTCACTAATCATTTGACCGCACCTCCATGATTCAACCTTTATTACAGTAACAAATTCACCTTGAATGTTGGCATTGAACGCAACCTCCCCAGTGCTCACATCTAAATTTGGATTTCCAGGTAAGGGAGACGAAAATGAATATGGATTTTCAAATGCCAAAGGGCTTGGTGTGGCTGGTGGGTTCCAAGTATTAAAATTATCTAAAGGCTCTGCCCATTTATAAGCAATGGAATCAAGATCTCTGTCAGACGCATTGTGGTTGTATGTAAAATCACCCCCCGTACAAACAATTGCTGTAGGGATTTCCGCAAAATCTGGCGAAGAATCAAAACAGGGAAAGGTGTTTTGACCAGAAAAAGGATACATAACTGCTCGAATGGTCGCCCCTTGTGTATCAGGATTTTGCAGGTTAACAATAGTTCCATTTCTGCAGCAAACATCCCAAGTGAAAACCCACCCTTGTGCGGGTGGAATTCCTGAAATCATAATAGGATCAGAAGCGTAAATAAATTCTTTGACTGCTCCTGGAACTTCATCCGAACAAACAATATTTGGCCCTCCAGCACCACACGATGGCGATATGTCATTTTCCGCAATAAAATTCATTGAAATTTGTGAGAGCGTAGGGTGGTTCCATACCTCAATGTTTTCATTGCCGCCAAGTATTTGATTTCCTCTACAATCTTGGTACAGCTTCATATAAACAATAAACATCCCCGAAGGTTGACATTCCCAAGTAATTTCACCTCCCATCAAGTGAGAAGCTCTTCCAAATTGGACGATTGCGAATACTGCAACAAATATTAGAACTAGTCTTTTTCCCACACCCTACGATTAGTTCACTACAATTTTTTGCGTGATTTTTTTGCCATTAATACTAATATTCGCAAAGTAAACGCCTGCAGATAGTTTTCTAAATTTAAGCTCATTAGTGTTTCTATCAATTCGTTTTGTTTCAATTATTTGTCCTAGCGAATTTTGAATTGAAACTATCCCGCTTTGTCTCGTTATTCCATTAATCAAAAGTACAAACTCACCTTCGTTAGGATTTGGATAAATCACAACTCCCAAACTATTTCCTAAAAATTGAATAGAATTAATAACCCCCCCAATTGAAATATCTTGAGCCACCACATCCTGACAACCCGCTGAACTTATTGCAATTAAACTTACTGTATATGCACCAGTATCTGAATAACTATATGACGGATTTGCGTCAACCGAGAACCCTCCTTCACCGAAATTCCAACTGTAATTATTGATACTATTCGGTGTCGCTATAAAAGACAATATTGAATCTACTAACAAATCTCCAGTTATTGAAAAATCTGCCTCAAAAAGTTGAACATCAACAGGTCCGAAAACAGATGCTGACCCGAAAGGGTTGCTGACCGTTAAATTAACAATATATTGGCCTGTTGAGTCGTATGTATGCGTTGGGTTTTGCAGGGTGTCTGAACTACCATCACCAAAATCCCATACCCAATCTGTGCCCGCTCCTCCTAAAGAAGTATCTTGAAATGCTACCGTAAATCCGCAACTATCGGTAACGTAGTAATCGAATCCTGGAACAGGAGAAACATCAAGTATATGAATGATTTGCTCAGTTGTGTCAACACATCCGCTATCGCTTATAATTGTCAATTGAATTGTATAGCTGTTCTGGGAACTATAAAGACTCGAATCATTTGGGTTAACACTAAACGAGCTATTGCCAAAATTCCAACTCCATGCCGCCGCACCAATAGAAGTGCTAGTAAATAGTACATAATCATTGCTAAAATACGATCCAGTATGGCTGAAGCTAGCGTTTGCAAAATCCACGATAATAGTTGATGCAACAGTATCAGCTCCAAGACCATTAGAGGCTATTAGTTGCAGGTGATATGCCCCTGTAGAATTATAAACGTGAATTGGATTTTGAACTGTATCTGTGCCACCGTCTCCAAAATCCCATAACCATTCTGTCGGACTATTTGTTGTCAAATCTGTAAACGAAACAGTATCTATACAAATGGCTGACATTACAGAAAAATCAGCACAAGGATAACCTAATACATTCAATGAAATTGGCAATGTTAGTATAGGTGTTACGCTATCGTTGCTCGAAAAAATCAAAGCATCACTGAATGGCCCAACCCCAAAAGAACTTGCATCAAAATTAAGAATTATCCAAAGGGAATCTGCTGGGGCAATTGTATCATTATAACTCGATGCCGTGACCCAGCCAGGCGACCCTGAAAAAACACTTGTAAAGATCAAACCAGCACTTCCTGAATTAAAGACAACAATAGTATCCGTAACAAAATCTTCACAAACGCCAATAGAAGCCTGAACTGAAGTGACATTAATATTAATTTCTGGTGAGGGCAGACCATATCCTGACAAACAAAATGTTGAATCGCCTGCATTGCTTTGGACGGTGATTATTCCAGCCGAAGGACCAATCCCTATAGGCGAAAAGTTAATTATAACCTCAGCACTATCTTTACCTTGCAAAATATTGGGATATGATACTATTGAATAATCTACATTCGAAGTTAGTACACCTGACACTGATAAATCTTGACAACCATCATTATACATCCACATCGATAACTCTTGGTCTACTCCGATTTGTAATGAATCATATATTAAACATGTGTCGGCAAAACTAACCGATGCTTCCATGCCAAACAGCTCAAACGTGAGCGGTATTTGCAGCTCGGGATAAGTGGTGTCGTTAGACTCGATGTAAAGGGTGTCATAATATATTCCTGAACCAAGCCCAGCAGAGTAAAAGTTAACATCTATTACTATTGAATCTCCATTAGGAACGATCGCATTTGAAGATGAAATTTCATTCCAAGCATAAGTCTCGTAACAATTAGAAAGAAAGAAAACCTCAAAGGCTTCAGTCTGTATACCACCAGAATTGGGCACCCCATTATCGGGAACAGCTCCGCCATTATTTGCAATAATGGCCCCATCACAGCTGGTTGTTATTTGGTAAGTTCCACCGTTCCAGCCATCACCAAAATCATCATATGCGTTAAATGTGTAAGTTCCTTCACATAGTTCTATAGACTCTACGTATATCGATGCATCAGCGTAGACGCCAGTTCCACCACCATTTAATACAACATTTCCTTGGTCGTCTTGCATATCCCAAGAAATCTCTGTGGCCCAAGTGCCAGTTGTAATTTCAACAGTTACAATCGGGCATGTTCCAACACAATTGGTCACTCCCATTGCTTCTATTTGACCATTCCCGGCAGGGGAAACTCCTCCATTGTCAACAATTACAGAGCCCTCACAACTAGTAGAAACCGAATAGGTGCCACCATTCCAGCCATCACCAAAAGAATCATAAGAATTAAATGTATAGTTCCCCTCACAAACTTGAATTGTATCATAATAAAAGGAATTATTTGAATAAACCCCCGGACCTCCTCCGCTAATTAAAATATTCCCTTGGTCATCTTGAATGTCCCAAGAAATTTCTGTTGCCCAATTATTGGTCTCTATCTCGATATATAAATATGGGCAGGTTGTTAAGACAGTAGTATTGTAATTGAGGTCCAGATTCCCCGTTCCCGTATTATAAATTACAATTGGTGAAGTAAGCGTATCAGAACAGTTAGAAGTAATTCCATAAACGCTGTCAACCGAATAAGTCATTACAGGCATATCCTGTACAGTTATTATTGTATATCCCGTGTCTGCACCTACACAGTTTGCTGAAATTAATGTAACCGTATAATTCCCAACTGAAGAGTATGTATGCTGGGGGTTTTGGTCTGACGATGTATTTCCGTCTCCAAAATCCCAATTCCATAGATTGGGGTTGTTTGTTGTCTGGTCAGTAAAATTTATTTGATCACCGAATGAAGGATTATTATCCGATGTAGCAAAGGTTGCACTTGGCATTGCTGTGGTAGGAATGGAAGTCCAATGTCCTGTCCAACCGTCATACTGACCAGCAAAATCAGATGTAAATTCAAGATAGATATACCCATTTGTTGAAACTATTGGTGCTGGAATTGGTTGACCAGGGCCACCAATTGTTTCTAATAATGGGTCCGAATTCGACATGCCATCATAGATTCTTAATCTATCTGCTGAACTTGGAAAGTCAATTAAAGAAAAAGTAATTTCGACAGAAGAAGCACAAACTGGTTCAATAAGCAAACCACAATCCTCATTGTTTTGATAGGTTGCGGTTGGGCCTCCTGAATCATAAAATGTTCCCGCTCCTGCACTGGTAATTGTTGAGTTGCACATGTTAATTTCATTCCCAACATTAATGTATCCAAATTTTGTAGTTGAATCAGACCCAAATGAATTTGTTGCGACCAATTTAACATCATAAGAACCAACAGAGTTATATTGAATACTTGGGTTTAGCGCAGTTGAATTCGAAGGGGTTCCACCATTGAATGACCAAGAGTAACTAGTTGCCCCATTCGTTGTTAAGTTTGTAAAATTTACGAAAGAGCTTGAAACAACATTTGTTGGTGATGCAGAAAAGTCAACAACAGGGGTGCCTGTTGGGGCAATAATAGTGAGTGTATAATCTTCGACTTGCCCGTATTGAACAGCGTTGCAGGCGTCTGTAATATCATTTGTTGCAAGATCAGACGCAACTCGCATTCTAAGTGGAGTATTAAGTATTGCCGTTGGTTCAATATAAACAGAACCTATATGATTGGTGATAATATTATCGGAGCTAAAGACAAGTTCATTCGTGTTATTGAAAACTCCATCATTATTAAAGTCTATCCATACTCGAACGTCCTCCGCAGATCCTAAACCCGTGGATACAGCTATCGAAACATTATCCCCTTGCACTTCAGTTGTAACCTCAGTACAAGAATAATCTTGATAACTATCAGACCCGTCGCCTGAAGCATTATTAATTGAGCCAAAAACAACATTACTAATTCCTCTACCGCAGCAATAGGCTGTTGTTGTAGGTAAGCAAAGTGCAGGAGATGGTCCGCCAGAAGCAGAAACAGTAATATAATTAACAAGTTCCATTGTGTCTGGATTGGAACAGCTTGTTCCTGTTACGATTTGAGTGACGGTATAAGTTCCAGGAGCAGTATATGTGTGTGATGGAAATGCAACATCACTAGAATCCCCATCACCAAAATACCATTTGTATGTTACCGCATTTGTGCTCGTATCTACAAAATTAATAGTCACTGGTAGGTAACAAGAAAATACTTGATCAGCATAAAAACCAGCCTCTGGGTCAGAATTGTTAAATGATGGACCTACTCCAACAGCATGCCATGCGTTAATAACTGAAATTACCTCTTGCGTGCACTGCCCAAATAAATCTTCAGCTGCTTGAATCGAATAATTACGTGCATCAGCAAAAGTAGATGTTGATGTATGATAAACAGTTAAAGATCGATACACAATAGCCATTGCATCATCTATACCAATCGCTGCAACAGAATAAGCCTCTGCGTTGTCGTTCGTTCCTGTTCCACCATTTACCAATAAATAAAACCAATAATTCTGTACCCCATTGTTCACATATATTGGCGATGTTCCTGAGTTGAAATTCCAGTTGGTTCCTTGATACGTGTCTGGCTGACCGTATATATTTGGATCAGCTAAACTTCTTTCAGCGCCACCTGATAAATGGGCGTCCTCTTTTATTGTCCAATTAGCTGTTCCCGGTTTTGCATAAAACTCAACTGCCGTAGCGAAAATATCAGCAAAGGATTCTCCCAGTGCCCCTGATTCATTTTGTGAAATAAGGTTAGCAGTATGCTCAATAACACCATGAGTAAACTCATGAGAAATAATATCCACTGTAGTAAGTGGTCCATACGTAGCTCCATCGCCATCGCCAATTGTAACACTTGTTCCGTCCCAAAACGCACTGCCATAATTGTTTCCATAATGCACTTTTGTGATTAAAGTGTCTCCAGCGTTATCGTAGCTATTTCTTCCATGTTCGTTTAACAAATAATCGTAAAACATTTCGCTAGCCCAGTGTGCGTCTGTTGCCACCTCATCTTGAGCTACATTTACATTGTTCCAACTATTGTCATCGTCAATGAAGTCGATTCCGTTTCCAAACCACCCTTGTTCCATGTTATATGTTTCAACATTTCTGCCGCTATCACGCAATCTAAAAGTATCTGTAGTCACACTATCTGTTATGATCGTTTGAACTCCGCTATATTTTGTTATTGCTGAACCCGTTGCATCTGCGAAGTGAATCCTATTGTCTTGACGAAAAATGGTTCCATTAGTCGTCCCTACATAAACATCCTTTCGAGCAAGTGGTTCAATTGTGTAAACGTCAATTTTGAAACACTCCTCAAAGCCATTTTCAGTTTCAACAATAACACGTTGTGGTTCTCTGGGTTTAAATCGAGCGTCATAATCTTCACGGTATTTTCCTTTTACCACATTTTTAGCAAAAACCTTGGCCTCATTAAGCTGAAGATTTCCATTGCTAACAGAATTAATAACCTTGGGTTTACCGCTTATTGAAACATTTTGTTTTCTATAATGGAACTTAAGAATTGCATCTTGAACTATTACTCCATTATGCAATTGCTGATATGTGATGTGTTTTATTCCAAGTTTATCAATAGTTTCATCTTCTACTCTAAATTTTGAATCCGATGAAATCGGCTCTTCAAAATAATAGTGCAGAGATTTATATCTCTCATTATTTTGAGCTTTAATTCCAAAACTTAACCCAACGCAAACTAACGCGAAAAGTGCTCTCTTGAGCACTTCCCTTCTTTTTATTATTTCAATTGTCATCATTCTTCTAATGAACTATTACCCGCTTTGTTAATATTTTTCCGTTTGAGCTAAGTCGTATGTAATAAACCCCTGTTCCCTCTGTTGAAAGGTTAATTGGCTTCGACCAAATACCATCAACCTCATATTCTTCATTGATTATTGATTGCCCCAACGTATTAATTATTTCTAATTTCACTTTTTTATCATTGAATCCTAAATACTCAATAGTAAACATCCCCTTATTGGGATTTGGGAAGACATCAAATATAGCGGTTTTAACTAAATAATTTATGCCGTCAACCAAGATTATCTCCAATGTATCTGTTGTTAATGCCTGACAGTTATTATCGTCAGTAATTTGAAGTGTTACAATATAAGTTCCGGCAGTGCTGTAATCATAAACAGGATTCTGCACTGATGCACTAAACCCATCACCAAAATTCCATAACCACATTGTAACATTACCCGTTGATGCCCCGCCAAAAACAATTGGATTTCCTACTTCTAAACTACCAGAAGTTGTTAGCGATAAATTAGGTAGTGATATCGTCACAACCTGAGTTGAAATATCACTCCCTTGAGCATTGGCAGCCGTTAACGATACCGTGTAAACACCGGAAGAAGAATATGTATAAGTAGGGTTTTGATTAGTCGATGTGTTGCCATCACCAAAGCTCCATTGCCATGAAGTAGGTGAGCCCGTAGACATATCATTGAATTGATACTCTCCTGTGCAAATATCAAGTAATGAGCTAGAAAATAGTGCCGTAGGCGGAACAGGATTCGTTATGGTTATCTGTTGAACACTTGATCCAGAACACCCAAACCCGTTAATTGCCGTAAGTGTAACATTATAAACACCCGAAGCATTGTATACTATTGATGGGTCTTCCAATGACGAATTCATGCCATTGTCAAAATCCCAATTCCAAGAAATTGCACCAGAACTATTGCTGGTAAAATCAACCGTTCCGCCAACAATTATATTACCAGAATAAGTAAATCCTGCATCCATAGTGTTTATAATTACATCAGAATTAATGGTGTCTGCACCAAATGCATTTATAGCAATTAATGAAACAGAATATACGCCAGCTGTGTTATATGTGTACAAGGGACTCTGAACTGCAGAAGTATTACCATCTCCAAAATCCCACTGCCATGAAGTAGGGTTATTGAATGACTGGTCTGTAAAGAAAACTTCACCTAAGCATGGGTCAGTTATTAAGGCTGAAAAAATTGCAACGGGTGGCACATTATTAGGGACAATTGTTACTGAATAATCTTCATATTGGCCGTAGGTAATATTATCGCAGCTTAAACCCATCGGGTCAAAATCTGAACCGATTCGCATTCTAAGCGGTGTATTCTGAACAGCACCCATTGGAATAGTTACACTAATTGAGTGGTTAGTCAGCTGAGAAACCGAATTAAGTACCTCCTCGGAAGCTTCTAAATCACCATTATTATTAAAATCTATCCACGCCATGCAGTTTTCTTGTAATGATGTTCCGGTAACAACATCAAGTAAATAGGTTTGCCCTTCATAAACCATCGTTGATTGCGAGCAAGTGTAATCCACATAGCCATCAATACCATCATTAGTAGTATTATTAATTGTATTGAATGAAACATTTGTAATCCCTATGCCGCAACAGTAATTGGTAGTTATTGGTGAACAAATAGCGGCTACAGGACCTCCAATATTGTTTACAACAACTTGTTGAACAGTGGTGTCGCACCCCGACCCATTGCATACAATGAGCTGAACCGTATAGGTTGCAACAGCCGCATAATTATGTGTGGGGTTTTGGATAGTTGCACTAGAGCCATCGCCAAAATCCCATAACCATGTTGTAGGACTATTTGCCGTTTCATCAATAAAGTCAACATCCCCGTTGCAATTAGACATTGTGTAGCTATATTCTCCACAAGGATCACTAGATACATTTAACGTACATGGAACAAATACCTGGGCATTTACTGGATCATTTGTGTTTACGATTAAATCTGATATGTATTGCCCTCCTGCTAAACCGGTACTGTTAAAAGTTAAATCTACTTGCATTGAATCAGAAATACCCACAGTTCCTGTTCCCGGACTTGCTGCCATCCAATTTGAAGCTGCTTCGCCAATAATAATTTCATCAACAAACGCACTTGTTGATGCTCCATAACCGGAAACATATATACGATCTAGCGAAGTAAGGCCCAAGTCAGAAAACTGAAGTGCCGCCTGCACTATGGAACCATCTACATAAAAATCAAGCGATTTACTAGTGTAATCAATGTTTTTATATTCAATTGTATGCCATTGCCCGGGAACATATGTCGTATTAGCAAATCCAGTTCCAGCAAACGTAAGAACTCCTGAGAAATCAATATAAAACAAGCCTAACCCATTACTAGTTGGTGTGTTAGCATCTCCAATGGCAATTATACATCCAAAATCGCTGGTGCTTGTTGATTTCACGCTAAAACTTAATTCTGAGGGTGTTGCAGAAGGGAACGTATGCATCAAACCATCTAAAAGATTATTATTTCCGCCCGAAATTTCTAGACTATAGCTCCCTGCTAGAGACTGCGAATTTGTTACTTGTTTAGTATAACTTCCGCCTTGATCGACCCAAGAAGTGATATTTGCCGATTCAAATCCATCATAGAAATCATTGTTAGACGATGCGCCATTAACAATCTCGAAATCCAATGCACTTGCACCAATATTGTATACCGTCATTGGCACCGTAGTAGAATCTCCACATGCATCCAGGTTTACTGTAAATCCCATGGGATTAATAATGACAGATGGCGAACCTGCTCCCACTCCGTTAACACAAATCTTACTTCCTCCAGCATTATCTGACAACGTAATAGTGTCCTGATATGACTGTATGGCTCCTGCAGTGAACAAAATGTTTAATACTATACTGTCATATGGCGGAACAACGAAATTTATACTATCGAGCTCAAATAATCCCGTAATACTGCTGTTACTAGAAACTCGTAAAGTGTCACACCCTGAGTTATAGATTACTATCGGCTCAGAAGATGTTCCTCCGATAAATGTTGTGTCAACACTTGTACAATTTTGCGAAAATGCGACATCCGGAGATCCAACAATGTTAAGGTTGACTGGGATAATTACTATTGGGTTCGCTGTGTCATTCGTTTCAAAATTTAGATCCACAGTATAGTTTCCTGCCGAAAACCCAGTGGAATTTATCATCGCCATATATACTGCTGAATCTCCTGTGGCAACATCTGCGGTGTCTTCATCTAAAGTCAGCCACGATAACGAGGGCAATTCTCCAACTGATATATCATCAAAATAAGAAGTTGTGCCTCCTGACCATCCCGATAAATAAACACGATCAATGCTGGTAAGGCCCGTGTTCGCAAATAAAACTGATGATTGAACTAACCCTCCGTCAACATAAAAATCAAACGTTGAATTTACATAGTCAATGTTTCTGTATTCTACAGCGAACCATTGGTTTGGTGAAAATGAATGTGTAGCCCCCCCTCCCTGGAGCGTAATACTGCCACTAAAATCAATAAAAAAAGAGCTTATTCCTGCGTTGCTAATGGTACTAACGTCTCCAAAAGTAACCATACATCCAAACCCATTTGTGCTTGGTGACATGATCTTAAAGCTTATTTCAGTAGGGCTGGAAGACGCAAAGGTATGCATCAGGCCATTGAAAAAATCAAATCCCCCGCCTTGCATTTCTAGGCTGTATGCTCCTGTGGCACTTGCACTGGAGACCACCTGCTTAGTGTAAGCGCCTCCTTGATCTACCCAAGCGCCTAAATTACCTGATTCAAATCCATCGAAAAAAGCTCCACCTGATTGTGAAGCAACTAATTCATGAATCACTGATAAATTCCCCATGCCACTATTATAAAAAGTAATCGGAACAGCAACAGAATCACCACACATCAGAGTATCACTAATAGTGTTCGGGGTATAAGTAAGTATTGGAGGCGTTGAAACTGTTAAGGACAAAGAAGTGGTATCAGATGAATTGCAGTTGGTAGCAATCAATGTGACCGTAAAACTGCCCGAAGATGAATATGCATGAACTGGATTTTCATCAGCGGAAGAATTTCCATCACCAAAATCCCATTGCCATTGATTGGGAGCGTTAGATGTTAGATCAGTGAAAGTAAGGGCTGTATTAAAAGCTGGAGTTGTGTCTGTTACGGAAAACCCTGCAATTGGATTTGCTCCCCCTGCTGCAGATGACCAGGTCGCTTCAAATCCAGGTTGCGTTACGCTGCCATCACTTGAAAACACAATAAACATTTGCCCAGAATTTGCAACCACTGATGAGGGAATTGAACTACCCGTAGCTTGCAATAAAAGTGTCCCCGATTGACTCGATCCATCATAAACATTTACAAAATCCCAGCTATTTTCAACATCAAATGAAGTAAATGATAATGTAATTGGTGTGGTGCAACCCGGGTCAATTAAAAACGTACAATTTTCATTATCACTATAGTTACTCGTTGGGCCTCCAGAATCAAAAAGAGTTCCATTCGCGGCCGAAGTTGAAGCCGTTGCTGAACATAGATCCACAGAGTTAACAACGTTAATGTAGTTGTACTTTGTAACGGAGTCAACCCCAAATGAATTAGTAACTACTAATTTAACCTCATAACTACCTACTGAATTATAAGTAATATTTGATGGGTTTTGGGCGATAGATCCTGACTGATTAGCTCCTGCAAATTCCCAATCCCATGATGAAGGTGCTCCGGCACTCGCATCAACAAAATTGACCCCACTGCCAACATTTATTGTAGTTACATTAGCAATAAAATCCGCAACAGGGGGGTTAGTATTTGGAACAATAGAAACGGTAAAATCTTCATATTGTCCCCATGTGGATGGAGTGCATGCATCTGCAGTTAAGGTCGTGAAAGAAGATGCAACCCTCATTCTCAATGGAGTGTTTAATATTGTGCCTCCAGGAATTGTAATGGTTGCCAAATGTATGTTGTTTCTATTTGTCGCAGCATATTCCTGTTCTGTGGCACTAAAATTACCATCGTTATTATAGTCAATCCACATATAAGCATACTCATTACCTGTTGATATACTTAGTGGGTAAACTCCTCCCGCATCGACGGTGGTCTGCACAGAACAAGTATTATCCATATAATCCTCTCCATTACTATAACCACTGTTGTTGTTTATTCCGTTAAAAGTAACGTTTGTTATACCATAATTAGAAGAAAGGTTACTGGTTGATGGCGCACATGCTGCTGCGATTGGTCCTCCTCCGTTAACTACCGTAATATAATTGGTATATGTTAGTGTGTCGTTTCCAACTGAACAGCCAATTCCTGATACAACTTGGGATACAGTATAGGTTCCTGCTGTTGTATATGTATGAGCAATGTTCGATAAGTTGCTAGTTGTTGCGTCACCAAAATGCCATTCATAATTTACCGCGTTCGTGCTTTGATCAATAAAAGTAACAGTGGCTGGCAAATTACATGCGTACGTTATATCAGAAGTAAATCCTGCTACTGCAGGAGCCGATGAATATTCTGCTCCCACCCCAACCGCATACCATGCATTTGTTACAGCCTCAACTTCTGCAGTACAGGGGCCAAATAAATCCTCGGCCGCTTGAATAGAATAATTTCGCGCATCTGCATATTGCGAACTTGAAGTGTGATAAAATGTTAATGCGCGATAGGTAATTGAAAGTGCGTCATCCATCCCGATTCCAGTTACATTATAGCTATCTCCATTATCATTTGTTCCAGATCCCCCCATTGAAAGCAGGTAAAACCAATAATTTTGAACACCATTATTGGTGTGAACGCCTCCATTATCAGCACCACCTGAGGCCCAATTTATTCCAAGATAAGTATCGGGCTGACCATAAGTGTTGGGGCTTGATAAGCTATGATCTGCTCCTCCAGATAGATGCGCATCTTCTTTAATTGTCCAATTTGCTGAGCTTGGCTTGGCATAAAACTCAACTGCAGTAGCAAATATATCAGCAAAAGATTCACTCAAAGCGCCTGATTCATATGAAAAATTTAGATTTGCTGTGGTCTCAATAATGCCATGCGTAAATTCATGTGCAATTATATCAACCGTCGCAAGAGGGCCATAAGTAGCCCCGTCTCCATCGCCTACAGAAACACTTGAGCCATCCCAAAAAGCGCTTCCATAATTAACACCATAATGAACGTTGGTTATAAGTTTTGCGCCTGCATCGTCAAAACTATTTCTGCCGTGATTTACGTCAAAATAATCATAAAACATTTCTGCAGCCCAATGCGCATCTGTTGCTACTTCATCTTGGTTACCATTAACATTATTCCAGCTATTATCATGGTCAATAAAATCAACACTGCCAAAAAATCCCTGCTGCATGTTAAAGGTTTCAATTCCTCCACCTCGAGCTGTTTCTCGCAAGCGGAAGGTATCGGCAGCAATACTATCTGTTACTATTTGTTGGCCCCCGCTATATTTGGTAGTTGCTGTTCCGTTTGCATCGGCCATATGAATTTTATCTTTCATTAAAATAACCTTACCTGATGAACTGCTAACATATACGTCCTTTCGAATTAATGGCAGTACAAAATAAACATCAACTTTAAATGCTTCAATTGCTTCATTACCTAATTTTACAATAACTCTTTCAGTGATTGGCTCATATCCATGATCCACTTGTTTCCGCAGAATTTCACCCCTAACATGTTTTTCTGCTACAGAAATTGCTTCAAATTCAGCTATTTTTCCAGATTGTACTCTGCCAAATTCAACAACATTGCCACTTATACTGCTAATTTCTTTTCCTTTCACATGTACTTTGAGTATTCCATCCTCCACGCATATGCCGTTATAGTATTCTAGGTATGTATAATGAGTATACCCCAAATCATCCTCTTGGATGCCTTTTATTATGAACTCAACAGATGGCGGTAAATCATATTGGTTAACACAATGTGCTGAAAATTGACTGGCAACGAATCGCTTATTTATTTCTTGTTCATCTTCTAATGACTGGGCATTGATGGTCGAAAAACAAAATGAAAAGAAAAGTAAATAAAGAAAAGATTGATAGGAGACTTTCATAATAATTATACGTTAGAATTTGATAAGTTTGAGCAAATCCCAATTTCAAGCGTTGAAAAATACAATATTTTAACCGAAATTGGAATATTCCCCACTAAACTATATACGCATTAACTCACAACAAAAGTGCCAAGCTCACCTATAAATCTTTTTATATCTACTTCTTGATCTAAACTTCCTTCATTCATCACGAAATTTAAGATCTGTTCTGAAAAACATGGAGCTAACATGGCTCCTTTTGTTCCTAGACCATTGAAAATATAAGCGTTTTTCTGTATAGGGTGCCTTCCCAAAAACGGCCGCCTATCTTTCACTGTAGGTCGTATTCCCGCTTCATGCTTAATAAGAATTGTATCTCCCGACAAAGTTTCTTTGGCCTTTTCTTGCAACTCTTCCCTCCTTTCTTTTTTTGTCTCGTATGACAAATCATCCCATTCATAGGTTGACCCCATTTTTATTGTTCCATCACTTTGAGGTAAAAAAAACTTACCATTATTAAGTACTTCCCCTCCAAGATATTTGTCATTTCTTAAGGTTAAAATATCGCCTTTCGAAAGATTAAAAGGCAGCCAACTAAAAAGAGGATTATTGACTCCCAAAGCACCTTCACAAAAGACAATTTTTTTTCCAACAAGCGAATCACTTTTAAACTGAATTTTTACCTTATTCTCCCCGTACTCAATCATACTATAATCGAGATTGTTCTCAATAATGTTTCCCGCTTCTTTTAAACGATTTTTCCATGCCGCCAACATGGCCGGAACATCAATAGCACCTGCTTTTACAACCCCCAAATTTGCAGATTTATTTAGCGGTAATTCAAACTCACTTTCGTCACATATTTCTCCTAAATAATCTTTTAAACTTCCACTTCTTTTGCTGTCCCACCTGTTTATTTCTTCAGCTGAATTTAGCACTCTCAAAATTAATTTTCTATCATAAAATGAAGTGCCAATACTTGCTTCAAATTCAAGATAAAAAGTATGTAAATATGACATAAGTTCATCAGCCATCCAGCTCTTGGTAAGCCGCTTAAATACAACGGGGTTTATGAGTCCCGCGGCAACCATCGAAGAACTTCTAACATGAGAATTATCAATTACCATAAAGTCAATATTATTGCGACTAAATTGATAACTTAAACATGTTCCAGCCATTCCTTGCCCGACAACAATGACATCTGTATTCATTTGTATATGAGCCATTTAAAAATATCTCTATTTATGCTTCAAACAAGAAGCAACATTAATTGCCTAAATTAATATAGATTAGTCGATTTAATATGCAGCAACCTTTAGATTTTCGTTTCGTTATACCGTTAATTCAAATTAACTATAGGATGTCTGCTACAAATTTAACATCTTTTTAATTTTTGTATATTTGTGGTAATGCATTCTAGTACTGATTTTATCCCTATGAATAATATTTACAAAGCTTTTTCACTTGTCTTTTTAATCTTTTCACTTGTTAATAGCTCAAAAGCGACTCATGTAGCTGGTGCTGATATTACCTACGAATGTCTTGGAAATGACCAATATGTAATTACTCTAAATGTTTTTAGAGATTGCTCAGGCTCAACATTAGGAACGACCAATACCTTAGATTTTATAAGTACTTGCGGGGGTTCGTTTACTGCAACACTTGATCAAGTGTCGGTTAATGAGGTTTCTCAATTATGTCCATCGGCTCTTCCTCAAAGTGATTGCGGCTCTGCTGGTTTTCCGGGCATGGAGCAATACGTTTACCAAGACACTGTTACCATTGCGCCTGCTTGCGATACATGGACTATAAGTTGGGATTTGTGCTGCAGAAATGACGACATTTCTAACTTAGCCAATCCAGGTGGTGAAGAAATGTACGTAGAATCTACGTTAAATAGCTTAACGGCTCCTTGTAATAGTTCTCCTTATTTTACTGCTCAACCTATTCCTTATGTCTGTGTTAACCAGCAAGTAACTTATAACTTTGGTGTTGTAGAAAACGATGGCGATAGTTTGTCATTCAGTATTGTCAGTGCGCTGAACAATGTTCCCTCCAATATTCCTTATAATTTTCCCTATACTGGTGCAAGTCCCACTCCGTATGTTGTTCCTGCAGATTCCTTAACCTTGAACCCAGCAACGGGATTGTTAACATTTACACCAACTTCATTAGGGATTTATGTTGTTGTTATTCAAGTTGATGAGTATGATAATTCAGATCCCCTTAACCCGGTATTAATTGGATCAGTGATGCGGGACATTCAAGTTGTTGTTGAAAATTGCACTAACAACGTCCCAGATCCAACTACAGGAGCTATATCAAATCTTACTGGTCTTGCTACGCAGCTTAATAATAATACGATAGAATTGTGTGATGGAAGCTCTTTCTCATTCGACATTTCGATTGCTGATGTAGATGGTCTGGATTCGATTAGTTTAGCATCTAATATTTCACAAGTATTCCCTGGTGCTACATTTACTCCCAATGGTGGTAATC
>Ga0209406_1001346_pt1 | contig 18169 bp, 10 predicted proteins | sample COGITO_mtgs_1204_FD_184808 | JGI IMG/M metagenome (GOLD analysis project Ga0209406, IMG submission 184808) | Pelagic marine microbial communities from North Sea - COGITO_mtgs_120426 (SPAdes) (version 2) | ecosystem: Environmental > Aquatic > Marine > Epipelagic ...
GGCTGTATCAGTGTTGATTCGGTTACTGTAATAGTAAATCCATTACCCATAGTTGATGCGGGCTTAAACAGGCAGATATGTATCAATGATACTACTTTATTAACGGCATCTGGCGGTGATGTTTATGCTTGGACACCAACACTTGGATTATTGACACCCACAGCGGCAACCACCTTTGCGCATCCAACAGATACCACCATGTATTATGTAGAAGTGACGGATAGTAATGGCTGCGTAAATGTAGATTCCGTATTGATTACTGTTAATCCGTTGCCTGTGTTAACAACTGGAATTGATCGTCAAATATGTATAGGCGACACAACAGAGCTTATAGCTACAGGTGGTGTCTTATATAGCTGGATACCAACAGCTGAATTAGCAACACCAGCTAATGATTCTACACTGGCATGGCCAACAGATACTACTAATTACATTGTCCAAGTTACCGATAGTAATACGTGTGTGAATTTCGATTCTATATTGGTTACAGTAAATCCATTACCCATAATCGATGCAGGACCGAACGTACAGATATGTATAGGCGATACAACCGAACTAGTTGCGTTAGGCGGATTGAGTTACGTATGGAGCCCAACAGATAGTTTGTCTAATCCAACTAACGATTCGACTTATGCTTGGCCTACTGATACGACAGAATATTTTGTACAAGTAACCGATACTAATGGCTGTATCAGTGTTGATTCGGTTACTGTAATAGTAAATCCATTACCCATAGTTGATGCGGGCTTAAACAGGCAGATATGTATCAATGATACTACTTTATTAACGGCATCTGGCGGTGATGTTTATGATTGGACACCAAATGACGGATCACTTTCTTCTGCATCAAGTAATGTAACGCAGGCATGGCCCATCGATACAACTGAGTATATTGTTCAAGTAACGGATAGTAATGGATGCGTAAATGTTGATTCTGTCCTTATAACCGTTAATCCATTACCAATAACAAATGCAGGTGCTGACATTCAAATTTGCATGGGTGATACAGCGGAATTGACGGTAACAGGAACTGATTTCTATGCATGGTCACCGGCTGATAGTTTGAGTACAACAACTAACGACACGGTGTACTCTTGGGTTACTGACACCACGACTTATATTGTTTTGGTATCCGATACAAACGGCTGCGAATTGGCAGATACTGTTACTGTAATTGTAAACCCAATGCCGGTTCTCGATTTAGGAGCTGACTTATACATGTGTCCGACTGATACGCTATTACTTTTAGCAACAGGGGGTGATATTTATAGTTGGTCTCCAACGAATAGCTCAGGGTCTCCAAATAACGATTCGACATTGATTTGGCCTTCGGACACGACAGAATATATAGTTGTTGTGACTGACACCAATGGTTGCGTTTCTACCGATTCTGTAATCGTTGATGTTAATCCAGTTGTGCCAACAGATGCAGGGCCAGACACTTCTGTTTGCGTTTTCGATTCTATTATGGTTGGAGGGAACCCTACTTCTCCTAACGGAACGAATTATAGTTGGAATACGCTAAATGGACTAAGTGATTCAACTATTGCTAATCCTATGGTTAGCCCATCTGATACGATTACTTATTGGGTTAACACACTTAATCATGTTTGTAATGGTACAGATACTGTTGTGGTTGTAGTTCACCAATTGCCCCCAGTCGAAGCGGGCTTACATGTTCAGGTTTGTATTAACGATACAATTGAGTTAATTGCAACGGGAGCTGAAACTTATGTATGGTCCCCATTAGATAGTATTTCAAACGTAAATAATGATAGCGTCCAGGTTTGGCCAACTGATACTTCCACATACTTTGTTCAGGGGACCGATATTTTTGGTTGCGTGAATATTGATGCAGTTGATGTAATTGTGAATTCACTTCCAACTGTATATGCTGGTCCGAATGTTCAAATTTGCATTGAAGACTCAATTCAACTAATAGCGACTGGAGGAGCAGACTATACTTGGAGCCCTTCTGATAGCTTGTCTAATACAAAAAATGATACAGTATGGGCATATCCAACAGACACATCAGTTTATTATGTTATTGTGGCCGATAGTAATGGATGTATTGGTTCAGACTCTCTAGTTGTAACGGTAAATCCTTTTCCTGTTATTGATGTCGGGATCGCTCACCAAATTTGTGTAGGAGACGTTACTACATTAATCGCTGCTGGTGGGGAAAGTTATATTTGGAATTCGACCGATACGGTTAGCTTGGCATCGAATGACACAATTGTGGTTTCTCCAAACGATACAATTACTTATTACGTTGAAGTTGCTGATAGCAATAATTGTGTAAGTTACGATTCGGTAATCGTAACGGTAAATCCATTGCCGATTATTATTGCAGGACTTGATGTACAAATTTGTTTGTATGATTCTGTTCAGCTTATAGCCTCTGGCGCAGACATTTATTTATGGCTTCCTATAGACAGTATTAGCTCTTTAATTAACGACACCGTCTCGGTGTGGCCATCCGATACGGTTGAATACATCGTTGCAGGTACGGACAGTAATTTTTGTGTAAACTACGATTCAGTGATGGTAACGGTAAATCCATTACCTATAGTTGACGCTGGCCTGGACACCATTTCTTGTAAAGCCGACTTGGTGAACTTGGGGGGAAATCCAACAGGGCCATTGGGCGCTGAATATTTATGGTCACCATCCGCAGATGTTAGCGACTCTATAATTGCCAATCCAACGGCAAATCCGTCTAATACAACAACGTATTTAGTTCTGGTTACTGATACAAATAGATGTGTCCATTACGATTCAACAACGGTTAACATATTTTCAATTTATACTATTTCTGATACAGTAATCTGTGAAAGGCAATCGGTAGAATTATTTGCCGGAACTATTTCTGGAATTAGTCCATATAGTTATAACTGGTCGCCAACTGAAGAATTGATTTCATCAGGCACAGATACTGTAAACGCTTCTCCGCTTGTAATAACTATATACACAGTTACTGTTACAGATGGTAATGGATGTGTTGAGTTTGGCACAGTAGAAGTCCAGGTTGATGACGCACCAGAAGCTAGCTTTAGTATTGATTACACGCCTTTGTGTGAAGAAGTTACTATACATTTTACCAACACCAGCGAAAATGGAAGCGAATATTTCTGGGATTTTGGAGAGGGATTTGCATCGACAGAAGATAGCCCCGAGCATACCGGAAGTTACCAGGAAACACTTGAGATTACATTGATGGTTGAAAATGAGAACTGTGGTGACACTTCAATCTATAATTATACGCTTGATGACTTTTCCGATTATGTTAACATTAATAGCATAGAGGCGTTCTCACCAAATGGAGATGGCATTAATGACTTGTTTACTGTTGAGGTAAACGATGAAATGATGGAATGTACAGAGCTTAAAATATTTAACCGATGGGGTGTGCAGGTGTTCGAATCGACTACCGATGTTAAATTCTGGGACGGTAGAGATAAATCGGGTGATTTAGTTTCTGAGGGGGTTTACTTCTATGTCTTTAAAATAGGGAGTTTTACAGTGAATAGTTCAATAACCGTATTTTATTAACATCTTCAGGTTGTAAACACAACAAATAGCTTCATTGTTTGTATTGAAGCAAATCCTATTTTTGCTAAAATATTAAAAAAGTAAAGATGAAACGATTTTTATTTATGTTAGCCATTGCTTCATTATGTTGTTTATCTGGCTGTAATAGCGAAAGAGGTCAAGACAACGGAGAAACTGTTGTGGACGCAGAAGAACCAAAAAACGAAGCCTTAAAAGGGATGATAATGGTTAGCTTGTTAGAATATGGTTTACCATTATGGGTAACCGTTCCAGATACATTAAGTGCCCATTTAGAGATTATCCAACGTGATTGGGGTCAAGTAGATATTAGGTCGGGAAAAAACTATCAAATTTCAATTGCAGAAGGTGGAAATTTGGAGTTAAAGAAAAGTGACATCCAAGCAGATTTGTTATTTACTGACTCTAAGATACTTGTTGAAGAAGCCGAAGGGATAGTTTATTCTCAAGGAGTTAAAGACGATGAGTATTTTAAACCGATAAATCATTTTTATGCGGTTAAAAATATTAACGGGATTGATTATGAGTTCAAAGATGTAGAAGGCGATTACAAGTATACCGAGAAAGTAGTTATAAAAATGTTTGAAGCATCCAAGGCGGCTGAAGTAGATGACAGGAAACCGCAGTCTTGAATCACAAAAGAAAATTGTCATTTAAAAGTTTGATGCAGTTCATCAGAATTTTTTATGAAATAATAACGAAGAACGCTGCCCTTAAAGGAACCAACCTGAATGGTATAAATCACTTACAATAACTTTTGATAAAAGAGTCAACGTTTTCAGCCCCTCGCTTTTCCCCCATTATCCAGCTTTCGCAGGCTTCATTCATTTTGTTTAACTTGAAATACGACATTCCACGGTTTACATACGCATCCGTATAATTAGGATTAAGTGCTAAAGCGGAATCGTAATCTTTGATTGCATTTTCGTAATTTTCTAAATAAAAATTAGAGGCAGCTCGACCAAAAAATGCGATATAATTGTTGGGCTGAGCAAGAAGTGATTTAGTAAAGTATTCAATCGATTTCTCATAGGTTTTCAATCCTTGGTATGACGCAGCGATTCCTTGCAAGACTTCTGGAGCATTTGGGGTTAATTTGTTGAGCATTTGAAAATCAGACAAAGACTTGTCAAATTTTGATAGTGATAAATAAGCGCTCCCACGATTGTTATAAGCTCCTGAGAATTTGGGGTCTATTTTTATTGCCGTGCCGCAGTCTTTAATAGCACCTTCTAGATCTCCCAATCCACTTTTTGCATTTCCACGATTGTTGTATGCGCTGGCAAATCCCGGCTTTATCATTATTGATTTATTGCAGTCGTGCAAAGCCCCTTTAAGATTGCCTTTTTTGCCCCTTACAACTGCTCGGTTGTTGAAGCTTTTATGAAAGTTAGGATTGTACAGTATTGATCTGTCGTAATCTTTTAAAGCTAAGTCCAATCGATTAGTATGGTCATAAACTACACCTCTCGAATAGTATCCAAATCCATTTTCAGGATATTTTGAGATGAGATCGGTAAAAAGTGTTTCGCTAGATTTCCAAACTTTGTTTCTTTCAAATGAAAGATAAGAAAAGACAATAGTTACTATTATAATAATGGATAAGGACATTAATTTAAATTTTGGCTGACTTAACCAAGTGTTGAGTAAAAATGCCACTGGAAGAGCTAAACCAATATAAGCGACATAAGTATATCGATCAGAAGCGAACGCCCTGCCAACTGGAATTAATTGTAGAACAGGGAGTAAAGAAATAACGAAAATCGTAAATCCTAAGAGAGTAATTTTTCCAAGCTCTGATTTTCTAATTTTCCAAAGTTGCCAGCTTACAATAGTGATAATTAATGGACATATTTTCGGCAGTAATCCAACTTCATGAGGATAAAAATGGTAGACAGATAGATTGACAGGGGATAAAAATTTGAACATATAAAAAACTATCGAATAGCACAGCATACTAGCTCGTTCAAAAATGGAATAGTTTAAGTCAAGCTCATAAAATGTATTCCCAGTTGATTGTGATTTTAATGCGATTATTCCAAATAAAACAGAAAGAGCAAAAAAGGGAATTTTGGATAGAAAGTTTCTTGAATTAAGATGGGATTTTTGGTAAAAGTCTATAGCAAAAAGCATGAGCGGAAGTGTTACTGCCATTGATTTGGAGAGTAAAGAGAGAATGAATGAACCACCACACAACAAAAGGTTTTTCATTTTTGAAAGGGACTTATACTTGAGATACTGAATTAAAGATGTAAGATAGAAAAGGGTATAAAGCTGATCTTTTCGTTCAGAGATCCAAGAAACCGATTCGACATGCATCGGGTGCAGAGCAAAAATTCCTGCAGAAATAACGGCGACCATTTCGTTTTTCAAGAGAGCAGAAACGAATAAAAACACCAGAAATGTATTTAACAGATGTAAAAGTAAGTTTGTGGCATGAAAAGCAGTTTTGTTCATCCCAAAAAAGAAGTACTCAACTGAATAAGACAGAGTAGTTAGTGGATGATAATTGCCCGCAATATATTCAGAAAAGTGTGCACGAAGGTCGAAGGACTTTAAAAGAGAATTATCAAGAATGTACATGTCGTCATCCATTCCTGAAAGAAGATCATTGTTTAAGCTGTTTATATATACTAACCCAGTAATGAGGAGGATAATAAATACCCATATTTTTGAATTAAATTTGTCCAAAATTTAATTGATCAAGTTTCTTAATTTTTGAAATTGCGGTGCAAAAAGAAGTGTTTTAATTTCTTTAATAACAATTTTATTTGCAGGAGTTGTTTTAACCTTATTTTCAAAATTGATATTGTTTAGCGCTGCGTTCATATTTTTATCTTCGCCAACGAATATATATATTATAAAAAATTGACTGTTAATAAGTATCAAATTCTCTACCTAACTATATATTCTCTTTTTTCGTTAACACTATTAAAATAACCTTATGCGATGTATTTATTTTTTTCTAGTAACAATTTTACTTTCGATAACTACGTCATTGTGGGCAGGTCAATGGGGTGAATATTTGAATGAGTCTCAAACGTATCGCCTCCAACTTAGTGATGATAACACTTATCGGTTAATTTTTATTCAAGGAAAAAATAAATATGGAAAGGTTTATGATAGAATTGGTTATTGGAAAGAATATAAGGGAGTTCTCACACTTTATTTTACGGGTTACGATATGGGAGAAGTTGAAAACTTGGAGGTTGATTACCAAGGGTGTGCAAGAATTGAAAAGAAACCAATTGCAGAGTATAAATACAAAAGAAAAGGCCCGAAATTAAAACCACTAAACTCACAAAAAAAAGCTGAAATTTTTGTTAAGGTGGACTAAAACTTAACGCTCCAAATACGATTTACCGGAATAGTAATATTGTGTTTAAGAAAGATAAACTTTTCTGAAACTTCCCAGAGAGTTGTCTCGACTTTCTTCTTTCCTCCAATGTCTTCAAACAGTATTTCAACTTTGTGTCGAGCGATGTTTCCATACTCACATGCGGAGTGAAGATTTTTTAGACGAAAAATCCTTTTTTCTTTAGATTCAAGAACATCTGAGGGAGGAAATTCTAAATCACCTATATGTTCTTTTTCTACAATACGTACTGCTGACAGTGTGCTCATAGCTTTTTAATATTGGTTTCGGTGATGAAGTTAGTAAATTTAAGTCATTTATAGAAATATATAAGCATTTGTTATTCAAAAGTTTAACTAGATTTATGGTCGTTGAAATGAAGTAGTGATAGCTTAACGCAACTAGATTAATAAAATTCAATCTATTCTGAATCAATAATTTATTAAAGTTAGGCGGCTCATTTTTTATAATTATCAATCCTATTTACTCATCTATACGAAGATCTTATTTTGGATAATTAGTATAAGAATGGAGGATTACTTAGGCATTAATTACCTTTGTAATTAATTGTAGATAGAATTATGTTAGAATTAGGGGCAACAGAAGCTGAAAGTGTTCAAAAGAGAGGGTTTTTAGATATTTATATCGCTCCGAATCTTAATTTGGAAGATGAGATTAACAAACTTCGACAGCAGAAGAACGCAGTAATTCTTGCGCATTATTATCAAGAGGCGATAATTCAGGACGTTGCAGATTATGTTGGCGATAGCCTTGGGTTGTCTCAAAAAGCAGCAGATACCGATGCCGATGTAATCGTTTTTGCAGGGGTTCATTTTATGGCGGAAACGGCTAAAATCTTGAATCCAAAAAAAAAGGTATTACTACCTGATTTGAAGGCAGGTTGTTCTCTTGCTGATTCATGTCCTCCTAGTTTATTTAGCACTTTTGTGAAATCAAATCCGGAGCATCTTGTAGTGACTTATATTAATTGTTCCGCTGAAATAAAGGCATTAAGCGATATCGTTTGCACTTCATCTAATGCAATAAAAATTATCGAGTCTATCCCGAAGGATAAGCCAATCATATTTGCCCCAGATAAGAATTTAGGTAAGTATATCATCTCACAAACCGGCCGTGACATGCTTCTCTGGGACGGGGCGTGTATGGTACACGAAGCCTTTTCGATAGACAAACTAATTAGTCTTTATAATGAACATCCGAAATCGAAAATTATTGCACATCCAGAATCCGAAGAGCACATATTAAATGTGGCTAATTATATCGGCTCAACTGCGGGCATGATAAATTTTGTTCAAACAAACAGTGCAGAGGAATTTATTGTAGCAACAGAAGCGGGAATTTTACATGAAATGCAGAAAAAGGTTCCTCACAAGAAATTCATTGCGGCCCCATCAAAAGAGAATAATACATGCGCCTGCAGTGAGTGTGGCTATATGCGTTTAAATACGTTAGAGAAATTGTATTTGTGTATGAAATATGAAACGCCCGCTGTGGAGGTGGATAAAACTATTCAAGAAAGAGCACTATTACCAATTGAAAGAATGCTCGACATTTCAAATAGAGTTCTGAGTGATTAAAACGGACATTTTAGTAATTGGTTCTGGTGCTGCGGGCCTTTCGTTTGCACTAAAAGTTGCACAAAATGATTCTTCGTTAAGAGTTACTGTTGCTACGAAAGTTGATAGAAGTGAATCAAATACTAAGTACGCCCAAGGAGGAATAGCTGTAGTAGTAGATGAATCTGACTCTTTCGAAAGTCATGTTCAAGACACCTTAACTGCAGGAGCAGGTATTTGTGATGAATCAATTGTGAGAATGGTTGTCGAAGAAGCTCCCGAACGTTTAAAGGAATTAGTTGAATGGGGTGCAAGGTTTGATATAACTCATGCAGGAGAGCTTGATTTAGGTAAAGAAGGGGGGCATGGGAAGAATAGAATTGTTCACCACAAAGACGTTACTGGTTTAGAAATTGAACAGAAGTTATTAATTCAAATAGGGGAGACCAGAAATATCAGGATACTGGATCATCATTTCGCGATTGATTTAATCACCGAACATCACTTAAACATGGAGCTAGTGCCCGATAAAAGAACGTGCTACGGTGCTTATATTCTGGATGTTAAATCAGGGGCGATTGAACCAATCTTATCAAAGATAACTATGCTCGCTTGTGGCGGTTTGGGTCAGGTTTATGCGCATACAACGAATCCATTGGTAGCAACAGGAGATGGAATCGCAATGGCATATAGGGCCCAAGCCAAAATCTGGGAGATTGAATATATCCAGTTTCATCCCACAGCACTATATTTTCCAGAAGAGAGCCCTTCATTTTTAATTTCTGAAGCTGTTCGTGGAGAAGGAGCATATTTGATAACTAAATCTGGAGAGCGATTTATGTCAAAGTATGATAACAGACTTGAATTGGCTTCTAGAGATATCGTTGCAAAAGCTATTGATAACGAATTAAAAATAAGTGGTGACAACTGTGTTTATCTCGATTGTAAACATCTCAATATTGAAGATTTTAAGAATCACTTCCCTAACATTTACGAGAAATGCTTGAGTATTGGAATCAATATTGAAGTAAATGAAATTCCTGTAGTGCCTGCGGTACACTATTCTTGTGGAGGCGTTGCAGTAGATTCAAACGGTCAAACGAGTATTACCAATTTGTTTTCAAGTGGAGAATGTTCTAGAACGGGACTGCATGGAGCAAATCGGTTAGCGTCAAATTCTTTGCTTGAAGCTTTAGTGTATTCGAACAGAAGTTATTTGGCAGCCAAACAAGTATTAGACAAGATTGAAATTCTCGAAAGTGTTCCTTGTTGGAACGAAGAAGGCACGATAACCCCAAGAGAGCGGGTAATTATTTCGCACAATAGAAAGGAGCTTCAAGCAATAATGAGCGATTATGTTGGCATAGTGAAGTCTAATGACCGTCTAAAACGAGCACATAAGAGGGTTTATGGTTTGTATCAAGAGGTTGAAGAATTGTATGAAAAATCTAAGGTTTCAGTTCAATTGTGCGAATTGAGAAACCTTATAACGGCCTCTCACCTTATTATTACTCAGTCGTTGAAGCAAGAAAAAAATCAAGGTGTTTTTTATAATTCAGATTTAGTATAGCGTTTTTGAACTAAACTAATCTTATGTGTATAAATACAAAAGCCCCTCGAGAATCGAGAGACTTTTGTTGGTCTACTAGGGCTCGAACCTAGACTCTTCTGTACCAAAAACAGACGTGTTGCCAGTTACACCATAGACCAAAACGACTGCAAAAGTAATTATTCAGATGAAACGTAAAAACAAAAACATAGGAAAAATTAACGTGCCATTCGTTTTTAGAACTCTAATCAGTTAAATTCGCAAACCAAATAAATGTAAGCATGGAATATAAGAAGTTAAACATCATTATCGGTTGGATTACGTGGCTCATAGCATCAGTAGTTTTCGTAAGTACAATAGAGCCCACGGCTAGTTTTTGGGATTGTGGTGAGTTTATTGCTACGGCATATAAAATGGAAGTTGGTCATCCTCCAGGTGCTCCGTTCTTTATGTTAATAGCCAGGTTATTTTCTGCGTTTGTTCCTGCCGAAAGTGCAGCTATGATGGTTAATGTGCAATCTGCGCTTTGCAGTTCATTTACTATCTTATTCTTGTTTTGGTCGATTACAGCTTTAGGAAGAAGGTTGGCATTATCAAATGAGAGTGAGTTAACCCAAGGAAACATCATAGCGATTATGGGTAGTGGATTAGTTGGTGCTTTGGCGTATACTTTTTCCGATTCCTTTTGGTTTTCAGCTGCCGAAGGGGAAGTTTATGCTATGTCTTCGTTATTTACCGCGATTGTGTTTTGGGCTATTTTGAAGTGGGAACAAGTAGTTGACACGGATAAATATGCTAACCGCTGGCTGATTTTAATCGCATACTTAATGGGACTTTCAATAGGAGTCCACTTGCTGAACTTACTTGCAGTTCCAGCTATTGTTTTTGTTTATTACTTTAAGAAATATGAGGTGACTCAGAAAGGAATTATTTGGGCTTCCGTTATATCACTTGTAATTCTTGGCGGAATTCAGGCGGGCATCATTCCTTGGACGGTAAAATTGGCGTCATACTTTGAGCTGTTCTTTGTTAATTCAATGGGTATGCCATTCAATACTGGAATTTATATGTTCCTATTCATTATTGTTACAGGGTTGATTTATGGTGTTTATTGGTCCCATCAAAATAAAAAAGTTTTGATAAATACGATTCTCAATTGTGTCGTAGTTATTCTCATCGGCTATTCAACGTTCGGAGTTATTTTAATTCGTTCTGCTGCCAATCCCCCAATGGACGAAAATAATCCTGAAAATGCATTTACGTTGTTGTCATACCTTAACCGGGAACAATATGGAGACAGACCTTTGGTAAAAGGACATTATTTCAATTCTCCTCTAGATAATCAAAAACCATATAAAGATGGTAAGCCGGTTTATTTTCAAGACAAAGAGAATGGGGAGTATATAATTTCGGATGATAAAAAATCATCTGTTCCAAATTATGCAGAAGAGTTCACGGGTGTATTCCCTAGAATGTACAGTTCTGAAGGCAGGCACAAAAGGGCTTACAAAAGTTGGTCAGATTTTAAGGGGCGAGCGAAGTCTTATCGAACTGTAACCGGAGAAACAAAAACGATTAACAAGCCTACCTTTGGCGAAAATGTTCAGTTCTTTATTCAGTATCAAATAAAATGGATGTATTTGAGGTATTTTATGTGGAATTTTGCTGGGAGACAAAACGACATTCAAGGCCACGGGAATGATCAAAACGGGAATTGGATTAGCGGTATACCAGCAATAGATTCAGCAATGCTTGGCAACCAAGATAAGCTAACAGAAGAACAGCTGAGTAACCCTGCAAGAAATTCGTTCTACCTTTTACCGTTAATTTTAGGAATTATTGGAATGTTCTTTCATTTTATGAAAAAATGGGAAGATGGATTAGTGGTTGGGCTGCTATTTTTACTAACAGGATTAGCTATCGTTGTTTACCTGAACCAATATCCCTATCAACCGCGGGAGCGAGACTATGCTTATGCTGGCTCGTTTTATGCCTTTGCGTTTTGGATAGGATTAGGAGTTTATGGGTTGTATGATATAATAAGTAAAAGAGCACCTAAAGTGATTAGCGCGGGACTGATTACAGTTATCTGTTTAGTCGCTGTTCCAGGAATCATGGCGTCTGAAGGGTGGGATGATCACGATCGCTCGGACACTTATACGGCCAGAGATTTTGCAAAAGATTATTTAGACTCTTGTCAGCCAAACGCGATTCTATTTACCAATGGAGACAACGATACATTCCCGCTTTGGTATGTGCAAGAAGTGGAGGAGTACCGCACAGATGTGCGGGTGGTAAATTTAAGCCTGTTGAACACCGACTGGTATATCGATCAAATGAGGCGTAAGGCTTACGACTCTGAACCTGTACCTTTTGGTTTAGAACCGCATCAATACCGCCAAGGAACTCGTGATTATGTTCCAGTAGTTGATATGAATAAAAAAGGAGTTCATATTGATGTGAAGGAGATGATGGATTTCATTGCTGATGGAAAGAATCAACGTGAAATGGGCGGGGGGAAAAGAATGAACTATTTTCCTACTAATAAGTTCAGTTTAAAAGTTCCTAAGAGCAAAGTGATTGCTAACGGCACTGTTCCTAAAGGTTTGGAAGACCAAGTGGTTGAGGAGATAAAGTGGACAGTTAAGAAGAATTACATTCTTAAAAACGACATGATGATTCTCGATTTGTTAGCTAACAATAAATGGGAACGCCCGGTTTATTTTGCAATTACTACAGGTGATGATGCTTACATTGGCTTAAAAAAGTATTTTCAATTGGAGGGTTTAGCATATCATTTAGTTCCTTACGAATGCGAAACTACTGATGGACAAACGGGCAGAGTTCATACCGAGATTATGTATGATAATTTGGTGAATAAATTTAGCTGGGGAGGCATCAAGGAAAATCCAATTTATCTAAACGAGAACAACAGAAGAATGTGCATGAATCTTCGTAATAACTTTGCGCGTTTAGCTGATGCATTTATTGCTGAAGGCAACAACACTAAAGCTGTTGAAGTATTGGATAAATGCATGGAAGAGCTCCCTGTTGCTCATGTGCCAATTAACTTTTTTATGCTGCCTGTAACAGAAGCTTACTACAAAGCTGGCGCACCTGAGAAAGGAAATGAATTAGTTAGAATCTTAGCAAATATGTACGATGAAAACCTAGAGTACTATTTTTCACTTGATTCAGAAAGAACTCAATCGAAAAGTATGGAGAAAAACATTCAACAAGCTATTTCTGTTTTGTACCGCTTAAATATTTTGGTAAACAGAACATATAAACAAGATGATTTAGGCCCAGAAATTCAAGCTACTTTCGATAAATGGCAAGAGTCTTTATCTAGCAATGGTATTGGCCAACCTAGGTAGGTTTCAATTGCTATATAGAGAGTAGCGGAAGTTTTTATGATTAATAAAAAATATTTCGTTAAAACCCCAAGTATCCTAAAGCCTATTATGGGGGACATGCTTTGGAATATAGATTCCAAAAAAAAGGAACTGTTTCTAACTTTTGATGACGGCCCAATCCCTCGGGTAACGGAATGGGTGTTGGACATCCTTTCCTCTTTTGAGGCAAAAGCAACCTTCTTCTGCTTGGGAAAAAACGTTGAGCAATTCCCTGAAATTTATCAAAGAATCATTGACGAAGGACATGTGGTTGGAAACCATACATATGACCATCCTAACGGCTGGAAAACAAAAGATTCAAGCTACTGTAACAACGTGAAACAGTGTTCTGAATTGGTTGATTCAAAGCTATTTCGACCTCCGTATGGTAAGATTTCACGATCACAGCACAAAGTGTTAAAAGATGATTACACAATAGTTATGTGGGATGTGCTCTCTGGCGATTTTGATTTATCTATTACACCTGAAAAGTGTTTAGGCAATCTAATTTCTAATTCTTCGAAAGGCTCTATAATCGTTATGCACGATAGCTTAAAGGCCGAGAAAAACTTGCGATATGCTTTACCGAAAATGTTAGATCATTTTACGAGTGATGGGTTTATGTTTAAAAACTTGGGGCAACTTTATTGAGGCTGCGGTTTAAAAAACTTAGCCCTTAAATTATTGTCTTAGAGAATACTCAGAGTGCGTTCGCTTACGTTCAAGGCGAAGATGCCGTAAGGACTTTTAGCCAAGATTTTCTTTTAAAGGCACGAATAGTTCTCAAACTAAAAATGACCAAACCAAGCATAGGCTCGGATGCTTTTTAGGCTTTGTTAGTGGTATTATTTTGTAATTCTTAAAATATATGAATACCTTGGCAGTATAAATTAAGGTAAACGTATTGATATGTCAAAAAAAATAGCTCAAAAATCACCTTATGTAATGGAAGTTGAAGAAGGAACTTACGCTTGGTGTTCATGTGGAAATTCTTCAAATCAACCATATTGTGATGGTTCACATCAAGGAACCGAATACTCGCCAATAATTGAGAATGTCACAGAGAAAAAAACTCTCGCATGGTGTGGTTGCAAACATTCTTCAAATGGGCCATTTTGTGATGGAACTCATGCAAAACTTTAATGGCATAGATATACAGGCTGTGCTTCATTCCGAATAACGTTTTTCGAAATCAACTATCTAGATAGCTTAGGAAGTCGGTTTCTTTTTGAAGAATGGAGAGTTACTACTGATGTCTTGCTATGGAATCGCACTTCGTTTGTTCTATAATAACTGCAGGCGAAGTTATCCGTTTTTGAAGAGAAAGTTAATAGCAAAAAATTTGGCAGTTGCCCTGCCGACCTAAAAATCTATTCTATAATAGAAAATGGGCAGGAAACCCAACTGATATTCTTCACGAATAGGGTCCTGAGTCGGGTCTTCTAAATTAGGAGCATAGCTCAATTTAAGAATGTTCTTGTTCCCTGTTACATTAACTAAATCGATAGAAATTTCGTGAGATACTTTCTTACGGTTTATCTTGTAGTTCAATTTAATGTCTGTTCTAAAATAGGGGTCGAATTGTTTGGTGTTTCTTTCCGAGTCGATATAAATAATTTCTGCATTTGCTTCAGTAGCCGCAACGTCAACAGGGCCATATCGTTTGTTTCCTGCATACGTAACTTTTGTTCCAATAGTAAAAGCATTATTTTTTAGCACAGTAAATTCTTTAGCTGCCAGAACATTGAGAATGTAGTTGCCGTTAAAATCAGTATCACGATTAATACCATCGCTTCCTTTATAGAATGATTCATAATAGGATCCAGTAATCATGAAGAAGTATTGATTGGTAAAAAACTTTTCTAGCGTTAGTTCCAAGCCGTAATTAGTACCTGTGCCATTATTTTGAAGGCTATCTGGGAAAAATCGACTGAAGCCTGTTCCTTGATTCATCATTGAGAAAGAAGACGATTTAATTTCGACCGGAACATTAGATAGTTGTTGATAATATGCCTCACTTTTAACTCGCATGCTTTTGCCAACAAATCGATTATATCCTAACACATAGTGCATACTTTTTGTCATTCCGATATCTCGGTTGTGTTGGATAAAACCACCATTACCATCAGGAATTTGGTAGGTATAGATATATAGTGGGTTAATCTGACTATGCTGTCCGATTCCGAAACTAAGGTTTTGTTTTTCGTTAATATTCCACCGTAAACCCGCTCTTGGCTCAGCAAGACTGTATGTGTTGTTTAGTGCAAAATACTGATTGTGAATTCCAGCATTGAAAGTAAGTTTCTCTGACAGCTTCCATTTCCATTGAATATAGGGCTGAAGTAGAAGGGTAGTTTCTTTATTATCCCAACGTTTCCTCCATTTATAGGTTGAACTTGTGCCATATATGCTGTCCTGAAAGTTGAGGTAAAAGACATCGAAATTGGTTCCGACTTTAATAACATGTTTTAAGTTGATTTTTTTGTTAATGAACAAAGCTCCAGTCGTTTTTCCAATGTTGAATTTAAATCTTTGTAGGTCAACTAATGAGTCTGTTTCATACAAACCATTATTATCAAGAACATACTCGAAAGCGGAATCACTAGTTGGATTTTGAGTATAATATATAAGCTGGTGATATGAGTGTTGATTTTCGAATGTTTGTGCTATAGTTCCTTTAAAGTGCGCTTTTTGTCCAATTGTTTTTGTTAAAGTTGCGCCAACAACGCCCATTTTTGTTCCGAAGAACTGATCTCGATCTTGCTCTCCATAAATTTCTCGATCTTCGGGTTTCTGTTCGCTAATTACGATGTTGATGTCACTCATTCCACCAATACCAAAAACAGAAAAATTACCGCCTTTTTTAATCGGGAAATTAAACTTGAATGCTGCATCTTGATATACAAGTTTTGCAGAAGTTCCAACATCTATTCCAAACTTATTGAAAAACGTTAGGGTAGAGTAACGATAGTTGACTAGATATGAAGAATGTTTTTCTTTAGAGATTGGACCTTCGAGCATGAGCTCAGTGCCTAATATGCCAAATTGAAATGTTTGTTCATGCTTTTGATTATTTCCTGCCCTCATTTTCAGATCAAAAACGCCAGAAAGACTGTTTCCGTACTCTGCAGGAAAAGCTCCAGTGAAGAAGTCTGAGTTAGCCAAATATTTATTATTGATGATACTCGTTGGGCCACCTTGGGTTCCAGAAACAGCAAAATGATTTGGATTAGGAATGTCTATCCCTTCGAATCTCCATAGAACTCCCATTGGAGAATTTCCCCTTACTACAATATCATTTCTGGAATCATCCGCGCCACCAACACCCGCGAAATTAGAGGCCATTCTAGCTGGGTCACCTCTGGTTCCAGCGTACTTTTCGGTTTCCTCTACTGAAAACGCGCGTGAACTTATTATAGCCATTTCGTTCATCGCCTCTCCTCTTTCTTCGGTAGCTGTAATTTCAAGCTCTTTCATGTCAACGAAAGACTCTTCCATTGTTAGATCTATGATTACCTCTTTACCGGAGCCAACAATAATGTTGGGCATTATAATGGTTTGGTAACCAAGAAACGTAACTTGCAATTTGTGTCTACCTAATTTTACATTTTCTAATTTGTAATATCCGTCAATATCTGCAGTCGTGCCGGTGAAGTTTGCGGTATCGCTAAGCAAAACTATATTGGCACCAATAAGCGACAATCTTGATTCAGAATCAGTAATACGACCGCGGATAGATTGTGTTAATTCTTGCGCATAACCATAGTTCAATAAAAATACAAGGGCTAAAATGTTTAAGATTGATTTGGTTTTCAACATATTGCCAAATGTAGTAATATCTTTAAAGCAGAAATAAAGGCACAAAAAAGCCCTAGATACTCTTCATCAAGGGCTTCAGGACACTTAATCTCTATGACAGGAGTAATAGTATTATTTATTCAATCGATGCCTGGCTTGCTGCTTTAGCCAAACGATTCTGGAACCGAATACCAATCATTAGTTCATGGGTTCCTGTACTGTAATTTTTTAACCCAGAGGTTATCAGGTCATAAGAATAACCTAATGTCAAGTTGTCCTGAAAGGTATATCCCGCCATGAGTGCAATGGCGTCTGATCCATATATAAAATCTGTACGATACGACCCTCCTAACCAAACTTGATCTCTGTAAATTGCTCTTAAGGTTCCTTCTACTTGCAATGGTGTAGGGGAGACGTATTTAAACATAGCAGCTGGCTGTATTGCGAAAGACTCGCCTAATGGTATCTTATATCCGCCAGCTAGATATATATGATTAGCCAATTTACTTTGCGTACTAACATAGTCTTCAAAATATTGAATTTTGAAAGGATATACTTGCGGGGAAGAAATACTGACAAATAGTTTATCCGAAAACAAGTAAATACCAGCACCTAGATCTGGAAGAAGAACAGAGGCGATATTATTGTCAACAGCTGGGTCTCCATTTTGGTCAAATACGGATTTTGAATAATCTAAGGCATGCTGTTGTATTCCAGCACAAACACCAACTGATAATTTTAAAGAGGAAGTTAATTGAACATGATAAGCGTATGAAAAGTTAATACCTGTCCTTCTGAAAGCCCCAGCAATGTCAGTATAGACCAATCCACCAACACCCATTTTTCCATTTTTGAGAGGCCCTTGCAGGCTAAATAAATATGTTCGTGGAGCATCTGTTATCCCGACCCATTGGTATCTATTGTT
>Ga0209406_1001349_pt1 | contig 18143 bp, 14 predicted proteins | sample COGITO_mtgs_1204_FD_184808 | JGI IMG/M metagenome (GOLD analysis project Ga0209406, IMG submission 184808) | Pelagic marine microbial communities from North Sea - COGITO_mtgs_120426 (SPAdes) (version 2) | ecosystem: Environmental > Aquatic > Marine > Epipelagic ...
TGCAGGTATAGCTATGTTATTAGTTGGCATGCCTTTAAGCCCTGCGATGATGAGTATTTCGCAATTCGTATTACTGATAAACTGGATAGCGGAGGCAAACTACAAAACAAAATTAGATGCCCTAAAACAAAACAAAAGCGTTTTGTTGGTGCTTGGGTTATTTTCTCTTCATTTAATATGGCTAGTCAACACAACAGACTTTGTGTACGGATTAGGTGATATAAAAGCGAAGCTTCCTCTGCTTATTATTCCATTTGTTTTAGGATCCGCAATCAAAATTTCAACTCAAGAATTGAATCGATTTTTACTTCTATTCATTAGTGGAATTATAGTGGCAAGCATAGTATGCCTATTCAAACTTTGGGGATGGATTGGGGAACCTATTGATGACATTAGAAAAATGTCTTTTATCATTTCTCACATTCGTTTTGGACTCATGGTTTCATTTGCCTTTTTTGCATCAGTTTTCTTAATCATAAAAGGAGATTATCGGCCAGCTAGTAAAATTTTTCTTGGAACAGTTACCCTGTGGCTATTGCTTTTCCTTGTTGTTATGAGCGCAATGACAGCCTTGTTAATTACTGGGTTAATTAGCATCGGTGGAGTTATTCTTCTCGCAAAAAAGAAAAGCTCAACAGGTATTTTTGCAGGAATATCAATTGCCTGCATTATTGTAATTGTTGGCTTTTTGTTTTGGACTTCTGACCTCTACAATAAACAGTTCGCCTTGATTGAAGAAGCAGACGTCAATAAGCTAGACAAAAAAACCGCTGACGGAAATAACTATTATCACTCTCCTTCCTCTGTTTCTATTGAAAACGGAATGTACGTCTACCATCATATTTGCGAAAAGGAAATCGCAGAGTCTTGGAATATCAGATCTTCAATTCCTTGGAATGGAAAAAATACAAAAGGAAAAAATATTCAAGGAGCAATGTATAGATTCCTAACATCTAAAGGTTTGAGAAAAGACAAAGCAGGTATCAATGCCCTTTCTGCTGAAGAAATTACCGCGATAGAAAATGGTGTAACCAGTATTGACCTCATCAACAAAAGTGCTTTGTTTAAAAGATTTCACCAAACTATATGGGAACTTGGTAATTATCGAATGGGTATTCCTGCTGGGGGAAACTCATTAACACAGCGTTTCGAATTTTGGAAGGCTGCACTAATTATTAGTAAAGAAAACTTGTTTTTTGGTGTAGGCACAGGCGATGTTAAACAAGCCTATGCAGATCTCTACAACAAAAACGATTTTGGTCTAGGAACCAAATACCGCAAACGAGCACACAACCAATACCTTACATTTTTAGCGACATTCGGACTATTCGGTTTTGTGTTCTTTCTTGTTTCTATGATTTATCCGATTACGACAAAACAACATCCGCTATTCTATTTTTTTATGGCAATTGTCCTTATTTCTTTCCTAAACGAAGACACATTAGAAAGCCAAGCAGGCGCAACTTTTTTTGCAGGGTTTTATGGATTGTTGTTAAGTGGGCGGGCGATCACTCCCAAAAATACACCCGTTTAACACGCTGCGAAATACTAGTTAATACTTCGTAAGGTATTGTACCTAGATCTATAGCTATATTGAGAAGAGAGTAATTTGGATCACCAAATATCACAACAGTATCACCTTCCTTACAAGCAATACTTGACACATCGAGCATACACATGTCCATGCAGACATCACCAACCACGGTTGCTGATGTTCCATTAACAATCATGTAACCATTTCCGTTTCCTAACCTTCTAGAAAACCCATCTGCATAGCCAATCGCGATAGTTGCTATTCGCATGTTTTGGTCTGCAATTCCAGAACGATTGTAGCCAACAGTTTCGCCCTTTTTAACATTTCGTATCTGAGAAATGCTAGATTTCAAAGTCGCTACTTGCTCTATGTTTCGTTGTGTTTTTGGGGTTGCACCTACTCCATGAATTCCTATACCTATTCGAACCATGTCGTATTGTGAATCAGGAAATCTCTCAACACCCGAAGAGTTTAAAATATGCCTATCAAATTGATAAGACAAACTCGTTTCAATGCTTAGCGCCATTGCATCAAACTTGGAAAGCTGAGATATAGTATACTCGTCATATTTTTTATCTCCACTTCCAACTAAATGAGAAAACACCGATTGAACTTTAATAAGCGCATTATCCTCTAATATAGCTAGAAGAGCTGATAGTTCTTCCTCTTCAAAACCCAAGCGGTGCATTCCTGTATCCAACTTAATATGTATAGGGAAAACAGAGCCATCACAAAGCAAACTTGTCTTGAGCATTCCAATGAACCCTTGCAATAATTCTAAATTATATATTTCTGGTTCAAGCTTATATTTTATCATAGAATGAAATGCCTCCCTCTCAGGATTCATAACCATAATTGGAGTCTTAATTCCAGCTTTTCTAAGAGCAACACCCTCATCAGCATAAGCCACACCTAAATAATCCACATTGTTAAATTGCATGATACTCGCAATTTCATGAGTTCCGCTGCCGTAAGAAAAGGCTTTGACCATTACCATAACTTTAGTTGATGGTTTTAGCAACGAACGGTAATAATTGAGGTTGTTTTGAATGGCTGTTAGATTAATTTCCAAAACCGTTTCATGACTTTTCTGCTCGAGTGCCCTACTAATTTTTTCGAATTGAAACGGCCTAGATCCTTTAATCAATATAGCCTCATTTTCAAATTGAAGCGTGAGCAATTCTGCTATAACATGTTCAGTTGTTTCGAAAAAATGTGCATCCATCAACTCAAAACAATCTTGATTCTGTAACAACTGATTACCTACCCCAATTATTCTATCAATATTTTTAGATCTTACTAGCTGAGCAATTTCCTTATATAACGCACTCGAGACTTGACCAGATTCGTATATATCAGATAAAATTAAAGCCTTCTTCGAATGCTGATGCTGTTGATTCAGTAAATCAAGAGCGATGCCCAAAGACGCAATATCAGAATTATATGAATCATTGATTAGTGTGTTTCCGTTTATTCCCGCCTTTAAGTCTAATCGCATAGTTACGGCAACTAACCCAATCATTCGTTCAGCTATTAACGAATTTTTATACCCATTTTCTAGTAGGTAAAGCCAACAATGAATTGCATTTTCTATTGAAGCGTTATCGGTAAACGGAATTTCAATTTTTATTTCATTTTTTGCATAAATTGCATCTATTTTGCTGTTTTTTCCTGTTTTTTTAACTTTTTTGACATAAAAATTACATTTTTCATCATTTACCGACCATGAAATTTTCTTAATATTTGCAAGTTTTGAAACACCATGTGCTATCTCCTTATAATCAGAACAATAAAAAATACGCTCAGCATCCTTAGCTAAGGAAAGTTTCTCTTTTGCTTTATCAAATCTGTTTGTAAAATTTTCGTCATGTGCCTCATGTATATTCGTCAGGATAACGTCATTTGGTCTAATAATTTTCTCCAACAAGACCATCTCTCCAACTTTTGAAATCCCCGCTTCAATCAAGGCTAATTCATTATCTTTACTCATCTTCCATACTGAAAGAGGAACTCCAATTTGGGAATTGTAACTCTTTGGGCTTCTAACCACATTTAGATCGGCTTGAAGTAATTGAAACAACCATTCTTTAACAACCGTTTTCCCGTTACTTCCTGTAATACCGATAAGGGAATAATTAAACTTTTGCCGATGAATCTTTGCAACTTCTTGCAATGCAACTAATGTATCGCTAACTATAACTTGGCAACAATCATTAGGTAATTCGAGTTCTCTAGAAACCAAAAAACTTTTAAAACCTCGCTGAACTAACTGACCAACATATTTGTGCCCGTCATGCTGTTCGCCAACAATGGCGATAAAAAGTGCTGTGCTTGGTTCAACTACTCTTCTGCTATCGATAAGCAATACCCTAATATGGTTTAGATTTGACGGGCCAACTATTTTTCCATTAACTAACTTGGAAATAGATGCAATATGATAGGAAATATCCATCCTAGGATAATTCTCTGTCTAATTCTCTATTTTTACTAAAGCAGGCTCTGCACAAAGGCTCATACTCCTCAGTTTCTCCAAGTAAAACTAAGGACTCATTTTTACCAAAACGATGCGAATTCTGAGCCAGATTACCACATCTCATGCATATTGCATGAACTTTTGTTACATATTCTGCTGTGGCTAGAAGACCTGGTATTGGCCCGAAAGGCTTTCCTGCATAATCCATATCCAATCCAGCAACTATGACACGTATTCCCATGTTTGCTAAATCGTTACAGACGTTTATTAACTCGTCATCAAAAAACTGTGCCTCGTCAATTCCAATAACATCAACATTTTGGGCTAATATTCTGATATTTGAAGAGGATGGAACTGGGGTAGATTTGATGGTAGTCGAATCGTGAGAAACAACTTCCTCCTCATCGTATCTAATGTCGATAGACGGTTTAAAAATTTCAACACTTTGTTTAGCGAATTCTGCTCGTTTCAATCTCCTTATTAGCTCCTCCGTTTTTCCTGAAAACATAGAGCCACAAATTACCTCAATCCAACCTTTAGAAGGAATTTCGGTAATGGAATTTTCTAAAAACATCTAGCTAATAATTCTTCTTAAGTCAACATACAAATCTAAAGAATTTGTCGTTACTTTTGAAAACTTCAAAGCCGAAAATAATGACCGAAAAAGAAAGAGAGTTAGCTCAAGATATGTTGATCTTAATTGACACGATAAAGAATAAGACAGATTCTCTAAATGCCGACAATAGAATTCCTGATTTACAGTTAGAAATAATTCTTTCTAAAATTGAACAACTTCATCAAAAGGCTATCGGCCTTAAATACTTAAATCAACATGCTGATGAAGTAAGCTCATCATTATATGCTGGTCAACAAGAAGTAGAACAACAAATATCGGCTGCAGGGACTCAAGAAAGCATTGGGCAACAGGCCCCAGTTCAAAAGGATGTTACCATTAATATGGATCCCACAATAGAAGAACCTCAAATTATTGAACAAAAAGACATGAAAATTGAAAAAATCACGAACGATCTTTCTGCAATTGGCGCTTCAGCAGAAGACATTGGCGAAAAACTACAATTGCAGCCTCTATCAGACATCAAAAGTGCCATAGGAATTAACGATAAGTTTTTATTTATCAATGAACTTTTTGGCGGAAGTTCTGACGAATTTGAAGCAATGGTTGGATTACTAAATCAATTATCTTCTATGGAAGAGGCTCAACAGAGCCTCGAAAAATATGGGTGGGAAAAAGAAAATGAAACTGCGCAATCATTCATCAAGTTAGTAAGTAGAAGATACCTATAAATGCTATACATCATCCCAACTCCAATTGGTAATTTAAAGGACATTACTGTTCGTGCATTAGATGTACTGAAAGAGGTTGATTTAATATTAGCCGAAGACACAAGACAGACTAAAAAATTACTTAATCATTACGAGATTACCACGGCAATTGACTCTCTTCATCAGCACAATGAGCATAAAAAAGTTGAGTCTATTGTCGACAAATTATCAGCTGGAATTACAATAGCACAAGTTAGTGATGCGGGAACTCCTGGCATTTCTGACCCAGGATTTTTATTAATTCGCGAGTGTCTTAAACATAATATTAGAGTAGAATGTTTACCCGGTGCAACAGCTTTCGTTCCTGCATTAGTTAAATCCGGATTACCTTGTGAAAAGTTCGTTTTCGAAGGGTTTTTGCCTCACAAAAAAGGTAGGCAAACTCGATTAAAAGAGCTCGCTACCGAAACCCGAACAATCGTGTTTTATGAATCACCTTACCGTCTTGTGAAAACGCTTAAACAATTTACCGAATTTATGGATCCAGAAAGACAAGTATCTGTTTCTCGAGAACTTACCAAAATCTACGAAGAGACAAAGAACGGAACAGTCGCAGAAGTAGCTGATTACTTTGAGCAAAAAGGAGTAAAAGGTGAAATAGTAATCATTTTAAAAGGAGCAGAATGAAAGCAATACAACTTGTAAAAAACGGAAACGCATCTTCGGCATTCGATGAGAAAGATATCGAAACCCCATCACCAAAATCAGGGCAAGTATTGATTAAAGTTGAAGCTTTCGGGCTAAATTACGCAGATGTAATGGCAAGAAATGGTCTATATGCTGACGCCCCGCCTCTTCCTTCGGTTTTGGGGTATGAGGCTGTAGGAACAATTAACAAGCTTGGAGCGAATGTTCAGGGTTTTGAAATTGGACAAAAAGTAGTCGCCTTTACTCGATTTGGAGCCTATGCTGAATATTGCATTGCAGATCAAAGAGCCATTGCCATTCTTCCAGAAAATATATCTAATGGGGCAGCTGTAGCTCTGGCCACACAATATTGTACTGCTTATTTCTCTGCGCTAGAAATGGTTAATTTGCACGAAGGAGATAACGTACTAATTCATGCTGCTGCTGGCGGAGTTGGTACCGCTTTAATCCAGTTAGCAAAAGAAAAAAGCTGCAACATTTATGGCACAGCAGGGTCTAAAGACAAATTGGATTATCTCAAACAACAAGGTGTCGATTTCCCAATAAACTATAGAAAAGAAGACTTTGCTGAGCACATTCAAAAGCTAAATGTAAGAATGGATGTCATTTTCGATCCAGTTGGTGGTTCTTCTTTTAAACGTGACAAAACAATTCTCGCTCATGGTGGCAGAATAATTTGTTTTGGTGGATCTGAGCGTTCTTCTGGAGGTATTATTCAAACACTTAAGTTTGTTCTAGGTTTTGGCTTTATCTCTCCCATTGGTTTATTAATGAAGTCGCAAGGAGTAATCGGAGTAAATATGCTTCGTATCGCGGACCACAAACCGCAGGTTTTACAGCGTATAATAAAGGGCGTGATAGAACTATTTAATCAAGGAAAAATTAAACCACACGTTGGGGGAAGTTTTAAAGCAGATGAAATTGCAGAAGCCCATGACTTTTTAGAAAATAGAAAATCGATTGGTAAGATTGTCGTTGAGTGGTAATACACTAGCTTTGCTGTATGGATTTTAGTAGAATAAAAGATTGGAATAATTTCAAAACACGTCCGTTTTTAATTAGTGGTCCATGTAGCGCTGAGACCGAGGAGCAAATGCAAACCACTTGTCAGCAACTTGCGCAATCAGGAAAGGTCAATGTATTACGTGCCGGGATTTGGAAACCAAGAACTCGTCCAAACGCTTTTGAAGGGGTTGGTAAAGAGGCTCTTACTTGGCTTAAGCAAGCCGGAATTGACAACAATTTACCTGTTGCAACTGAAGTAGCAAATGCCCAACATGTAGAAGCTTGTCTAAAAGCAGGAATTGATATTTTATGGATAGGCGCTAGAACAACAGTAAACCCATTTTCAGTCCAAGAAGTTGCAGACTCACTTAAAGGCGTAGATATTCCTATATTGGTGAAAAACCCAGTTAATCCAGATTTACAATTATGGATAGGCGCTTTAGAGAGAATTCATCAAGCTGGTGTTACAAAACTAGGGGCTATTCATCGAGGTTTTTCTTCATTTCAAAAAACGGCTTATCGTAATGTTCCCAAATGGGAAATCCCGATCGAATTAAAAGCAACATTTCCTGAGATTGACATCATTTGTGACCCGAGTCATATTGCGGGAAACCGTTCACTACTGGCAACCGTAGCGCAAAAAGCAATGGACTTAGAGATGACTGGTTTAATGATTGAGTCACACATCAATCCTGACGAAGCTTGGAGCGATGCGAAACAGCAAATAAACCCAGAAAGTCTTAATGAACTAATTGGAAATTTAACGATACGATCAACCGAAGCCTCATCATTTGAAACTTCAAGTGAATTAACAGCTTTTCGAAAAATCATCGATGAAATTGACGAGTCGCTCATTCAAACCTTGGTGAGCCGAATGGCCTTATCTGAAAAAATTGGTCAGTATAAGTTAGATAACAATGTTACCATTCTTCAAATAAAACGCTGGGAAGAAATAAAGAAAACTAGAATGGAACATGGTCACAGCGAGGGGCTAAATAATGAATTTGTAAAAAATTTACTGCAATTAATTCATAAAGAATCTATTCGTCAGCAAACAGATGTAATGAATAAATCTGTTACAGTTGGGTAAGAATATTAGGTGGGATATCAAGGCTGGTGGAGACGAAAAAGCTGCCTCAGAACTTGCAAAAGAGCTCACAATCTCTAAATCTCTGGCATCAATACTTGTTGATCGCAAAATTGACACTTTTGACAAAGCAAAAAAATATTTTAGACCAAGCTTAGACGACATTCATAATCCTTTTTTGATGAAGGATATGGATAGGGCAATAGAGAGAATTGAACGAGCACTAGGTGAAGGTGAACGAATTCTCGTTTATGGGGATTATGATGTAGATGGAACGACAGCGGTATCTCTAGTTTACTCATTTTTGGCAAAATTCACCGACAATATTGATTATTACATTCCTGACCGATATGGGGAGGGTTACGGTATATCCTATAAAGGGGTTGATTACGCTTACGAAAATGAAATCTCGTTAATCATTGCCCTAGATTGTGGTATAAAGGCAAATGACAAGGTTGATTACGCAAATGAGAAAAATATTGATTTTATAATTTGTGATCACCACCGTCCTAGCGAAAATCTTCCTTCTGCTATAGCGATTCTAGACCCAAAAAGAGATGACTGCGACTACCCTTATGACGAACTTTGTGGCTGTGGAATTGGCTTTAAACTTATTCAAGCTTTTTCTCAAAAAAACGATTTTCCCTTCGATGATTTATTACAATATTTAGATTTAGTAGCAATAAGTATTGGGTGCGACATTGTTCCTATTACTGGAGAAAATAGAATTCTAGCCTATTACGGTTTACAACAAGTAAATCTTAATACAAGAACAGGTATTCGTTGTATGCTAGAGCTGTTGGAGTTAAAAAAAGGCCTAACAATAACTGATTTGGTGTTTGTAATAGGACCTAGAATAAACGCTGCTGGCAGAATTGACCATGCAAAAAAAGCTGTTCAATTGCTCATTTCCGACACTGAAGAAGCCGCTTTTGACGTTAGTAAAAGAATTAATGAAGATAATCAAAATCGAAGAGAGTTAGATAAATTAATTACACAAGAAGCACTTGGAATGATTGAAGATGTTGATTTCCTTAAAGATGCTAAATCATGCGTTCTGCATAGCTCAAATTGGCATAAAGGTGTTGTTGGCATTGTGGCTTCAAGAGTTATTGAGACGTATTACCGTCCAACAATAATTCTTACTAGCGATGGAGCAACTGCATCTGGTAGCGCAAGATCTGTAAAAGGATTTGATGTATACAATGCCATTAATGCTTGTCAAGATATGATAACACAATTTGGTGGACATAAATATGCTGCAGGACTAACCCTGCCCACAGAAAACATTAATGCCTTTCGTGAAAAATTTGAAGAAGCAGTAGCTAACACGATTACCGAAGAGCAACTTACCCAAAGTATTGAAATTGATGCAGATATTACCCTAAACGAAATCACACCAAAATTCTACAGAATTCTCGAACAATTGGCTCCTTTTGGCCCTCAAAACATGAGACCAGTTTTTGTAACAACTGGCGTATTGGATACTGGTTATTCAAAAACTGTTGGCGCTGACGATTTACATCTCAAATTAAGTGTATATCAAAAAGGTAATACCAACTTTAAACTGAATGGTATCGCATTTAATATGGGATATCATTATGCCAAAATTTCTCAAGGAATACCGTTTGATATTATTTACAACATTGAAGAAAATAATTGGAAAGGAAACGTATCAATTCAGCTGAAAATAAAAGATATTCGGTTCGCCTCTAACTAGTTAGGTTTTTTTCATAACTTTAGACCATCAAATTCAATCCTAGCATTTTGAAAAAACTACTCGCACTTCTATTGTTATCTCCGTATTCACTTTCGTTCGGGCAAGTTTCAACAATTGATTCATTACCTAAAGAAAACTTAAACTGGTATAATCTTTCCCCAAAAAATGATAAAATTCAGGGAGTTGGTGTTGACAGAGCCTATTCAGAATTACTAAAAGACAAAAAATCTAAAAAAACAATAGTTGTTGCCATAATAGATGCTGGAGTAGATATAACTCATGAAGATTTATCAAGTTTAATATGGGTAAATGAAGATGAAATAGCTGGAAACAGAAAAGATGACGACAACAATGGATACGTTGATGACATTAATGGTTGGAATTTTCTAGGAAATTCGGAAGGCGAAAACATTAATGAAGCAAATCTAGAGCTAACAAGAATCGTAAGGAATTATAGCGGTCAATTTGAAGGTAAAACTGCCACTGACATCTCTGAAATAGATAAGGTAAACTTTGATTTATACTCTAGAGCGAATAATGAACGGCTTGAAATTGATAAGAAATACACAGCAAAGGCGAAAAAATACGAAGAGCTCAAAGATAACTTGGCGGAAGCAGAAACTGTATTAAAAAAAGAACTAAAAAAAGAAGAACTTTCCTTAGAGGATGTCCAAAATTTCAGTACAACAGATTCTGTTCTGTTAAAACATAAATCTACTTGCACTTCAATGTATACGCGTGGCGTTTCTGTTGATTACCTTGAAGGAATAGTGGAATATTTTGAAACGTACACAAAGTATTATACCAATCTTGGCTTTAATCCAAGAGCAGAAATTATTGGCGAGATTGATAAAGACCTGAAAAATAACAATTACGGGAATTCAGAAGTAAAAGGAGCCGATGCGATGCACGGAAGTTTTGTTGCCGGAATTATCGGTGGAATTAGAGGAAACGGAATTGGAATTGAGGGCATTGCTGATAATGTCCGTTTTATGGTTCTAAGAGCAGTTCCTAATGGTGATGAACACGATAAAGACATTGCTCATTCAATTCGATATGCAGTGGACAACGGAGCAAACATTATTAATATGAGCTTCGGAAAATATTATTCCCCTTATAAAAGCGAGGTTAATGCCGCCGTTAAGTATGCTGCGAGCAAAGGGGTGTTAATGATCAAAGCATCAGGAAATGATGAAACAAATATTGACGAAAAAACTCAATATCCAAACCCAATTACTGAAGATGGATCGCGCATTCCGAATTGGATTACTGTTGGTGCAAATAACCAGTTAATGGGCAAAGAACTATCGGCCACATTCTCTAACTATGGCATAGAAAACGTACATATATATGCTCCAGGTGTAGGTATAATATCTACTGTGCCAGATAGCCAATATGACATGGCTAATGGTACGAGTTTTGCTTGCCCTGTTGTTTCTGGAGTTGCGGCATTAGTATGGTCATACTATCCCGAACTTACCGTGGGTGAACTAAAAGAAATTCTTCTTTCAACTGGAACAAATTACAAGAAAAAGAAAGTATATCAACCAGGCTACACTAAAGAAGAGCAAACAAAAACAAAGTTCGGAAAATTATCTTCGAGTGGAAGTATCGTAAATGCATATAATGCCCTGTTTGAAGCAGAAATAATAGTTAAGGAAAAGGCTAGAAAATTGGCGGAAGATGCACTTAGGAATGAAATACAGAAGAAAAAAGGTTAATTCAGTACTATTCTGCCCATAGAAGCGGAAAGTTTCCTTTTTAATTCTGTCAATCTCTTTTGCTCTTTAAGTAAATCCATTATTTCAAAAGAATTACTGGAGACACTTTTTAATTTTTCTTGATTATCATGCCACATCATCTTAACTCGCTTTTCGAGATATGAATGCAGAGCGCCTTCAACTGCCCGTTTTAATTTATGCTCCTCCGTTTCGACATCAATTAATTTCGATTTCCAATTGTGTAACTCATATTTACTAGTAACCAAATCTATAGCCAGAGCACTAACTTCGGGTGTCTGGTGATTCAAAAAGTGTTGTTGCTTCAAAATAGTTTCATCTTCTAAAGCCTTCGCATATTCTTGAATAATTATCCTACACCATGCATTGGTCATTTCAATTTCGTCTCGCTGAAGCCTATAGACCAAGAAATCAACAACAGCAAAATCTTGTTGTTCTTCACCAACTTTAAATGATATAGTTTTGTCACTATAGATTAGTAGAAGTCGAATAATGTTACGTTCTTGTATATCAATTGCATCGGTTAACTTTGGTATAGATTTCTCCTGCTGAAAGGGGACCACAGGAATTTGATTTTGAGGAACTGCACCTTGCTTTTTGTTGGTATATTGTTTCTTGCGAATCCCTTTATTGAGTTCACTAATCAATACACTTTCTTCTATATCCAATAAACGACTGCATTCCTTAATATAAACCGAACGAGAAATATCATCGGGTATAAGTGTAATGGAATCAACAATGTCGTGAATTAGCTGCGCCTTTTTTATTGGATCACCCTCGGTTTCAGCATAAAGTAAATCCGTTTTAAAAACGATGAAGTCTTTCGCGTTGTCTTTGATAAAATCTTCTAACTCTCCGGGAACTGATTTTTTAGCAAACGAATCGGGGTCTTCTCCATCCGGAAACAACACAACTTTTACGTTCATGCCTTGTTCTAGAATCAAGTCGATTCCTCTAAAAGAAGCTTTGATTCCTGCGGCATCACCATCATAAAGAATTGTGATATTCTTCGTGAATCGACTAATTAATGCTATTTGCTGAACCGTAAGCGAAGTACCCGAAGAAGAAACAACATTCTGCACCCCCGCTTGATACATTGATATAACATCGGTGTAACCCTCAACTAAAAAACAATTATCATTTTGGATAATCGTCTTTTTGGCAGTAAACAAACCGTAAAGAACTTTACTCTTGTCGTAAATCGCATTCTGCGGAGAGTTTACGTATTTAGGAGTTTTTTTATCTGTCTTAAGAGTTCTCCCTCCAAAACCAATTGGACGTCCTGAAAGGTTATGAATCGGAAATATTACGCGGCCACGGTAACCATCATATTGTTTACCATTCTTGTCTTTAGTAAGTCCCGAATCGACTAAGAAACTATGCTTGTATCCATTTGCATTTGCTGCTGAAGTAAAGGCTTCGAAACTATCGATTGCGTATCCTAATTTAAATTTACCGATTGTTTCTGCAGAGAAACCACGTTCTTTAAAATAGCTTAACCCAATTGCTTTTCCTTCATTTGAGTCATGCAGATTATCGACAAAATGTTTTTCAGCATAATTTGCAACAACATATAGGCTCTCTTTCTCACTTTGTTCTTTAGCCATTTCTGGAGTTACCTCCTCTTCTTCTACCTCAATACCAAATTTATTTGCCAAATATCGCAGAGCCTCTGGATAGGTAAAGTGCTCATGCGCCATAATAAAGTTTACAGAGTTACCACCCTCGCCACAACCGAAACATTTGTATATACCCTTAGCTGGAGACACCGTAAAGGAAGGAGTTTTTTCATCATGAAAGGGGCAATTACCTAACAGATTCACTCCTCTCTTTTTAAGATTTACGAAATCGCCAACAACCTCCTCGATCCTAGCAGATTCAAAAATGTCGTCTATGGTATCCTTTGGTATCACTAATAGTTTTTCTCCTCTTTTACCGAACCATCTTCTTCATAAAAAGTCCAGCGCCCTGTTTGTTTTTCTTCAGCATAAGTACCCTCATATCGTTTGTTACCATTCTCGAAATACGTAGCGATTCTACCATTTCTTACGCCTGAAGAATATTCACATTCGCTCCATTTATTACCATTTTCATAATAATAAATCCAATTGCCGTTGCGCTTAGCATTCTCATCAAACGCACCTTCTACTTCAATTTGCCCTCCGATGTAATAGCTTTTTTGTTCTAACAGCTTTCTTTGCTCATCGGACCCCTCATAGATCATTACTATTTTCGGCTTTCCGTTCGGAAATGTTTGTTCAACAACCTCTTGCCTTTTGCTACCGCAGGACATCAGCATTGCAATTGAAAACAAAACAACTAATCTCTTCATAAATAGAAATTTTTTGGGAGAGCCAAATTTACGAAAGAAAATAGTAGACCCAACATATCTCTGTTGCTAATCTATGCGACCATATAGTTAACACACAATTATCGCTAAGTTAATATGATTCTAATGTTTGTCATCGACTTTTGTTTCAAATAAAAAACTAAAAAATGATTAACTACGGAATTATGCAAAACCAGCAAATATCTCTAACAGAGGTGTTAGACGATTTGCCAATATATAACCTGGATTTATATAGAGAAATGGGCGACAAAGCTCACAAGCACGGAGATGAAATTGAAGCAATTAGCTGGTATTCAAAAGGATTATCAATGGCTAGAGAAATTCGAGATACGTCATCAATAGAATTGTTTACAAATTTAATTGTCACTAGCCTTTAGATATGGCTAGTCACTAGCATTCTTATAAAGAAATATTAGAATACCAAACACAAAAAAGCCCCACTTTTCAGCGAGGCTTATTTTTTTCAAAGCAATCCCTTTTTTATAGATAGTGCTTCAGTAATTTTGAGTTTGATTTTTTACGTAACACACGCAACGCTTTTTCACGAATCTGACGAATTCTTTCTCTCGTTAAATCCATACGGTTCGCAATTTCTTCTAATGTCATTGGCGGCTCACTGTTTAAACCAAATGAGTACTTAACAACGTCAGCTTCACGCGATTTCAGCGTTACCAAAATACGGTTGATGTCATCACATAGTGATTCATGCATTAATTTATCATTTGGTGTGCCGATGTTATTGTTACTTAACACATTGTATAAACTATTGTCCTCACCTTCAATTAAAGGCGCATCCATAGAAACTTGCTTTTGAGAGTATGAGAATAAATCTGCCACACTCTCTGAGTTAGTTTCCATTAGCTTACTAATTTCCTCATTAGTTGGAGGTCTCTCGAACTGCTGCTCAAGCTTACTAAAAGCACCTGAAATCTTTTGAATGGCGCTTACCTTGTTTAATGGTAAACGCACAACTCTTGAATTTTCAGCAATTGCCTGCATAATGCTCTGGCGAATCCACCAAACAGCATAAGAGATAAATTTAAATCCTTTTGTTTCATCAAAACGTTTAGCTGCAGTTATTAACCCGATATTACCTTCGGCAATCAAATCTTCTAACGTGAGGCCGTGACCTTGGTATTGTTTTGCCACTGAAATAACAAAACGAAGGTTTGCGCTTACCATTTTATTTAATGCTCTGGCGTCTCCCTGCTTAATTTTAACAGCTAAGTTTACTTCCTCCTCTGCGTTAATCATCGATTCCTTAGACACATCACTAAGGTATTTGTCGATTGACTTACTATCTCTGTTTGTTAGCTGTTTGGTAATTTTCAGTTGTCTCATATAACTTTTTTTAATTCAACTACTTACAAATTCAATTCACGAATTTTTCGGAAGTGCAAATGTACGTCATTTTTTCGATGGACACCTTTAGACGCAGGAATTACAAAAAGGTTATACTTTTTGTCGTAATTCTAATAAAGTTATTTCAGGGGAGATTCCAACACGACCAGCAAAACCAATGTAGCCGAATCCACGATTAACATATAAATGTTGTTTGTTTTCGGTATAAAGCCCCGCCCATCTAGGATAACGAAACTGAACTGGACTGAACTGAAAGCTACCAATTTTCACTCCATATTGCATACCGTGTGTATGTCCTGCAAGAGCTAAATTGATGTCAGTTTTTTCTAAAACCTGCTCATCCCAATGTGAAGGATCATGAGACATTAATATTTTAAAGGAATTAGTAACACTATTTTTCATTGTTTTAACCAAATCACCGTATTTAGCAAATCTTCCTTTTCCCCAATTCTCAAGCCCAAGCAATTCGATAAATTCTCCATTTCGTTCAAGCTTAACCGATTCATTCAAAAGTAACCTGAATCCCATTTTGGCCTGTCGTTGCTTAAGGCTAGCTAAATTTTTCACTTTATCTGCCTCGCTATCCCATTGCACATAATCTGCATAATCGTGATTGCCTAGTATAGAGAATTTACCGTGTTTAGCTTTAAGTTTACCTATAATTTCTTCCCAGCCATCAAGCTCCCAAGCATAGTTGTTTACCATGTCTCCCGTAAAGAGTATGTAATCGGGGTTTAACTCATTTACTTTATTAATAGCTTTCTCAATTTCCTTATGGTTGTCAAAAAAGCTACCTACATGTATGTCTGATAATTGAACGATTTTAACGCCATTAAAACTATCTGGAAGATTATCGAATTCGATTGGTTGATATACAACATCATAGTTAAATCTACCTTTTGTCGCGCCATAAATCATCGCACCGAGCTGCAGACCTGCAATTCCTATTCCGAGTTTGGATATAGACTGTGCCAAAAACTCACTTCTACTGTAAATTTCTGTGGTTTCCGTTGATTCAATAACCTTCTTTGCTCCCCAATAACCAATGAAACTAATATCCTCAATTAAATGGAATACAATAAAAAACAGTTTTGGTGATAGGTAAATCATAAAAATGCTTGCCACAGTAAATGGCACTTTATAACTGTGACTCTCTACAGCACTATTGGAGTACCCAAAGCTGAAAAAAAGTAGTAGCACCATGCCTGTCGATATAGCCCAATAAAGCCAAGTGAATAATCGTTTAATCAACTGGCTATCAATGTCTTTCATTAACATCTTAAGCCCTTTAAATGTATAGGCATCCACAACTAGTAAAAGCGTAGTGAGTATTAATGTGATTGTGATAATTCCTTTCATATAACTTTCAACAAAATCAACACAAAATTGTTAATATATACTTAACGAAAGTTACAAATGTGATTAACGGATTTATTTCTTTTGCACCATCCAAAGTTATAGAATGGAAAATACTAAAAAGAAAGTACAAAGCTATTACCGTCAAGCCTTTATCGAGGGTAATATTAGTATAAACGATTTACGTGATAAATTAGATAATGATGTTGAACTGACTTTAGAGGAATTAACTTCTATTAAAAATTATGAACATTATCAACTTTCTGTTCTTAGTAAAGAAATGTCTGACGATGAGTTCAACAAAAAATACCAGCAGCTCCAAGTATTGGCTAACTTGGGCTCTTTTGAAGAATTTTTAAAAGAAAAATACGCAGCTTAGTTCTCTTTACGGAACTGTTCCCGTTACACACCAACACCATAGCCGGAGCCATTAGCAGCAGTTAATGTAATTAGCTCGCTACCTCAGTGTCGTAAACATATACAACGACAGCTATCTTTGGCTTCCTTTTATAAAAGCACTGATAATTAGTATTTTATACACACATTTTTTGGCTCTGTAAAAAACTCCAACGCCTCGAACCCCCCTTCTCTGCCAACACCAGATTGTTTTGCTCCGCCAAACGGAGTTCTTAAATCGCGCAGTAACCAGCAGTTTATCCAAACAATGCCAGCATGAAGATTTCTCGCCATACGATGCGCTTTCTTAAGGTTTTCGGTCCATACCGTTGAAGCTAGACCATACTTTGTGCTATTCGCCATCATCAATACTTCTTCTTCTGTGTCGAAAGGCATAATGGTGACTACTGGGCCAAATATTTCTTCTTGGTTTGTTCTACAATCGAACGATAACCCTTCAATAATAGTAGGATGAATAAACCACCCTTCGGCACATTCACCATCTACAAGAGCTTGATTACCGCCCGTTAAAACTGTACCGCCTTCATCTTTTGCCAGATCAACATAGGATAACACCTTTTCCATATGTGATTGAGAGACAATCGCTCCCATTTTAGTAGTGTCATCAGCAGGGTTTCCTACTTTCATTCTGCTAACTTTCTCAACAAAGGCGGTTTTGAATTTCTCATATATAGGGCGTTCAACAAATATTCTTGACCCACATAAACAGATTTGGCCTTGGTTTGCAAAAGATGAGCGAATAGTGGTACTCAACATCTTATCAAAATCACAATCGGCAAAAATGATGTTTGGGTTTTTACCGCCTAATTCTAGTGATAGTTTTTTAAACATTGGCGCAGCAATACTGGCAATATGTTTCCCTGTAACAGTTCCTCCTGTAAAGGATATCATAGGGATATCCGGGTGTTCACTTATTGCCTGCCCTACTTTTGGCCCTAAACCATGAACAATGTTTAGCACTCCATTTGGCAGCCCCGCCTCTATACAAAGCTTCGAAAGCAAATATGCAGTCATTGGCGTCACTTCAGATGGCTTTGCTACAACGCAGTTTCCTGAAGCCAATGCTGGAGCAATTTTCCAAGAAAACAAATACAAAGGCAAGTTCCAA
>Ga0209406_1001353_pt1 | contig 18105 bp, 16 predicted proteins | sample COGITO_mtgs_1204_FD_184808 | JGI IMG/M metagenome (GOLD analysis project Ga0209406, IMG submission 184808) | Pelagic marine microbial communities from North Sea - COGITO_mtgs_120426 (SPAdes) (version 2) | ecosystem: Environmental > Aquatic > Marine > Epipelagic ...
CTTCCGCTAATCTTTTTGTTTCAGCTTCTTGAGCTAATTTCTCCTGCTCAGCTTTCTGAACCGCTTCTGCTTCTAATTTGGCTTGTGCTGCTTCTTCCGCTAATCTTTTTGTTTCAGCTTCTTGAACTAATTTCTCCTGCACTGTTTTCTGAGACGCTTCTGCCTCTAATTTGGCTTGTGCTTCTTCTTTTAGACGTTTTTCTTCCGCGAGTTTCGCTTGAGCTAACTCCTCCTCTTTCTTCTTATTCCCAAATAATCGATCTAAAAATCCCATAATACTACATATAAAAAAAGCTCCTTCCGGTAATGAAAGAAGCTTTAATTTATCTTAAAAGTAAAGTCTAGTTTTTTGACAAAAACTCGTCAACTTTATCTTTTGGTACAATTTCTTCTTTAAACATGTAAGCTCCTGTTTTTGGAGATTTCACCATTTTTATAACTTTCGTAAAAGCTTTTGATCCACCTTTCTGAAGCGATGCTACTACTTTCTTTGCCATGACTTACTTAATTTAGTCCAAATCCTCGTTAAACGGAATCCGAAAATTATTTAATTTCTTTATGTAAAGTATACTTCTTAAGAACTGGATTGTATTTTTTCAATTCAACTCTTTCTGGAGTATTTTTTCTGTTCTTAGTAGTGATATATCTAGACATACCTGCCACTCCAGTTTCTTTGTGCTCAGTACACTGTAATATCACTTGAACCCTATTTCCTCTCTTCGCCATTACTTAAAGCCTTTATTGTGTATAAATGTTGGGGGTGCAAAAGTATAACATTTAATTGGATTTGCAAAAGGGATTTACCTTACTAAAAGTAAATGGCCAAGAAATTTATGCCCCTCACCAAAAACAGCTCTAATTTCGATCAAATATACATACTTACCAATCTCAACACTTGAGTTGTTCATTGTGCCATCCCAACCTTTATTTTTCTCGTCAGTATCATAGATTAACTCTCCCCACCGATTACAGATATACATATGACACTGTTCTATCTCGTTATAGTACTCGGCTCTTTCATTAGGGTCTCGATTACTGTTATGGTTTTTGGCACACAACTAGACAAGACTTCAGGAACACCTTCTGTTATAAGCACGTCATCTTCAATTCTAACACCTATGTTCCACCACTTTGGATCACAGGGCGATCCCTCAGGAATATAAATTCCGGGCTCTACAGTTATAACATTACCTCTTTCGAGTGGCGCGAACAAACCAACATCGTGCACGTCCAAACCCAAATAATGAGACGTTCCGTGCATAAAATACTGTTTCACTTGCGACAAATCAGTAATAATTTCTAACTCGAGTAGCCCTTGTGCTATAACACGTTTAGCCTCGTTGCCCGGCTCCCAAAACTTATTACCTTCCCTAGACACAATAATTCCTGCTTGTTGAGCCTCTAATACAATGTTGTAAATCTGTTTTTGCTCTACCGTAAATTTACCACTTACTGGAAGGGTTCGGGTAACATCTGCCGTGTAATTATGGTATTCCGCACCAATATCACAGACTAATAAATCTCCCTCATTTAACTCTCTTCGATTCGATACATAATGGAGTATACAGGAGTTTTCTCCTCCTCCTAAAATAGATGGAAAACCTGGATACTCAGAGCCATTCTTCATGAAAACATATTCAATAAGTGCTTCAGCCTCGTATTCATTCATTCCGGGCTTAAGAGCCTTCATTAACTCACGTTGTGCATTACAAGTAAAATCAATAGCGTTAATCATAAGAGTGAGCTCATCTGTGGTTTTTACTTGCCGAAGTTTTGCCATCATTTCTTGCAGTATTAACTGATTTTCAGGATTTAACACTGAAGCCGCCTTTTGCTTGAAATGCATAACCAAACTGTATAAATCACCTCTGTACACAGGGTTATCTCGTACATCTTCCATTGGCAAAGTATAGTAAAGTTTATCGAAACTATTAAAATCAATGTTAAAACTGCTAAATGTTTCGTTTAATAAAACTTTCTCGAAGCCCAATATTCGTTGAACTCCTTCTTCACCTAACCTCCTTCCTGTCCATAGTTCTTTAGCAGAGTCTCTTGGTTGAATAAAAATTATTTCATTAATACTGTCTCCAGTATACTCAACTTCTTCTTTAAAAATGAGAAGCATGGAATGTGGCTCTTGTAGACCAGATAAATAGAAAAAATTTGGGTCTTGATGATATTCAAAATTAACATCGTTAGATCTATTTCTAACTGGAGCTGCGAAAAATACTGCGACAGAATTTTCGGGCATCAGTTTTCTCAATGCATCTCGCCTACCGGCATGAAAAGATTTTGACAATAAATCATCATCATAAACAAACCGTTCAGGTGAAACATCAACAAAAGGAACTAAGTCTAGAGATACTTGAGCACTAACGGTTATATCAACAAAGACAAGGAAATATAGAAATATGACACGCATATAAACAAAAAACGTTGCTAACAAATGTAGCAACGTTTTAATATTATTAGAAATAAATAATTTTTATCCTTTATAAAATCCGTTTTCCTTAGCTCTTTTTATACATTCAGATAAACCTAATTTATCGATGTTTCTAATAGCTGAAGCAGATACTTTCAATGTAATCCATTTATCTTCTTCCTCCAAAAAAAATCTTTTTGTTTGAAGGTTTGGATAAAATTTTCTTCTTGTCTTTCTATGAGAATGAGAAACGTTGTTTCCCGAGATTACTTTTTTTCCTGTTAGTTCACAAATCTTTGACATCGCTATTGTTTTTTCAAAAAGAAATGCAAATATACATCAATTTTGTATTGAATTACAACTCTTCTTTAATAATTTGTTTCCTCAATAAATTTAATGCCGTAATGACCGTTCTTTCTACGTTTCTACTTCTTTCATCTCCGAATCGAAACATTTTAGAAACCACCTCTGTTGGCGAAGCTACAGCTACCCACATTGTACCAACAGGTTTTTGATCTGTTCCACCATTAGGGCCTGCAATGCCCGAAGTAGCAACAGAATAATCTGTCTTTAACTTTTTCTTAACCCCGATCGCCATTTGTTCAACAACTTCTCGACTAACTACCCCATGCTTTTCTATATCATCCTTAGAAACATCAAGTATAACTTTTTTAACTTCATCAGAATATGAAACTACTGACCCGATGAAATAATCTGAACTGCCTGAGACTTTGGTTAATCTACCAGCAATATTACCTCCAGTACAACTCTCTGCAGTTGAAACTGTTTGTTTCTTTTTCTTTAGTTCCTTTCCAACAACTTCTTCTAATGTTTGATTATCATAGCCAAATATAAAGTCTGGAATCAGCTCTTTCAATTCCACGACTTTATCCTCAACCACTTTTTGTTCAGCTCTTCCTCCACCATAAGAAGATAATCTCAAGCGAACACTATTAAGCGAAGGAAGAAATGCCAACTTAATGTCATAAAGTGTTAATGATTTACGCCAAACTTCAATTTTTTCAGCCAATTTTGCCTCTCCTATTCCTTGCGTCAATACCGTTTTATGAAAAATAGCTTGAGTTTTGAATTTATCCTTTATTTTGGGGATAACCGAATCTGAAATCAATCCTTTCATTTCAAATGGTATGCCTGGCATCGAAACAAACACTTTTCCATCTTTCTCAAACCACATTCCTGGTGCCGTACCTAGCTTATTAATCATTACTTCGCAATTATCAGGCACTTTCGCTTGATCCTTGTTAACGCTCAAAACTGGAATATTCCTTGGTTTAAATATACGCTCGATATTGGCAAATACATCTTCGTTAAACACAAAGTTAGATTGAAAATAGTCCCCTAATGTTTCCTTGGTAATATCATCTTTTGTCGGGCCTAAACCTCCGGTAATAAGTATGATGTCTGCTCTTTCTTTGGCCTCGTTTAGCGCATTCATAATGTGATCTCTATCGTCTTGAATAGAACTAATTTGGACGACTCTAACGCCAATTTCGTTTAACCGCTCAGCCAGCCAAGCAGAATTAGTATCTACAATTTGACCAATGAGAATTTCATCTCCAATTGTTATTATTTCTGCTTTCATTACAATATATCTAAAGATTCTATTTTTCGAGGTAAAACGCTCAGTACAGGAATGTTTGAACGATTAATTATCGTTTGAGCCCGTGACCCAATAAAGTATTCGGTTGGGTTTGTTTCTTGCTGCGTCATTATCATAATCACATCAGCTTTTACTTTTTCTGAATAACTAATAATTGCCAAAGGCAGAGAGTCCTCTCCTTTAACTGTTTTCACGAGAGCTGCTTGGCACGAAACTCCAGACTTTGTAACATTCTCAACCACTTTCTCCATTTGATCTGTTAGCTTATCTATTATTTCTTGGTCATTCGCATTTACTATTGAAACAGCACGGATTGTGGATTTAAACATCTTCGCAAAATCAACAGCTTGCTCAACTTTTTGAGTGGTTTCTTTTGTTAAATCGAGAGGCAAAACGATGTTTTCACAACCAGTTCTATGCTCTTTACCTCTAATGGTTAACACCGCACATGGAGAACGCTTAACAACTCGCATTGTGTTAGAACCGATAAATTGTCCTTTTAGCCCTGTCGCACCATTTGTTCCCATAATAATTAATGACGCCATTATTGATTTAGCAACATCAATTATGGTTTCATATACACGACCTTCAATAAAAACGCCCTCAATTTCTATAGCATATTTATTCCTTTGTAGTTCTATGTATTCTAAGAATTGCTCTTCAGCATTTCTCTTCATTTTATCTTCATCTTCAGGTTTGGTAAAAAAGCCCTTTGTTCGACTTGAGTCAAAAACATAAAGCATATTTACCTCAGCGTTATATCGTTTAGCAAGATTACAACCTTGCTCAACTATAATTTCAGTTTGAGGCGAAAATGCCACAAGAACTAGAAAACGAATTTTTCGATCCATAAAAATGAATATTTTTGCTTTATATGAGCGAAGCAAATGTAATGAATCAAAGAATAATTCCTCCTTCGGAATTAATAATAAACCAAGATAGCAGCATTTACCATATAAAATTGCGCGAAGAACATATTGCAGACAATGTAATTATCGTTGGTGATCAAGACAGGGTTGAACTAATTTCTAGCTTTTTTGACAATATTGAAGCGAAAATACAAAGTCGAGAATTTGTTACTCATGTTGGTGAATACAAAGGAAAAAGAATTACAGTTATGTCTACGGGGATTGGAACTGACAATATTGATATAGCTATTAATGAGTTAGACGCTGCAGTCAACATAAATTTAGAGACAAGGCAAATAAAAGAAACTAAACGGAAATTAAACATTATTCGAATAGGTACTTCGGGCACATTACAAGAGGATATCCCTGTAGATTCGTATTTACTTTCGGAATATGGTTTAGGACTTGATGGACTAATGTATCATTACGGTTTCCAACACTCGAAAGAAGAACAAGAGATAATTAATGCTTACTCTGATCAAGTAACACAGAACAGTAATCTCCCTTCCCCGTATATCGTTAAAGCATCCGAAACGCTATTTAACAAATTGCGCACACCCGAAATGCATACTGGCATTACAGCCACCGCATCGGGGTTTTATGGACCTCAAGGAAGAGCGTTAAGATTAAAACCAATCAACTCAATACTAAACGAGGAGTTAACTGCTTTTTCTCTTAATCAGCATCGAATAACTAATTTTGAGATGGAGACCTCTGCTCTATTTGGTTTCGGAAAATTACTAGACCACAACTGCGTTACGGTTTGTGCAATTATCGCAAACAGAATCCGAAAGGAGTATAGTAAGGATTACAAAAAAACGATAAAAGAATTGGTTGAGGTAGTAATAGAGAATCTATAGATGAAGTCATTCGGATTAATTGGAAAAACTCTTTCTCACTCATTTTCAAAAAAATATTTTGAGGACAAGTTTTCAATCGATGACATTTCTAATTGTGACTATAACTTATACGAATTAGAAACAATTAAAGATTTTCCAAAACTTATTCAAGCGCAAAACTTTTCGGGACTCAATGTCACCATGCCTTATAAAGAATACGTTATCCCATTTCTTGATGAACTAACTCCGGAGGCTAAATCGATTGGTGCCGTTAATTGCATTGAGTTCGCGAACAACAAATTAATCGGTCACAATACAGATGCATATGGTTTTCGGAAGGCACTAAGTCCTTTACTTAAGAACGCCAATAACAACGCGCTTATTTTAGGGTCTGGGGGGGCTTCTAAAGCTGTGAAATTTGTTCTTGACAATCTGAATATTAACTCAAGGTTTGTTTCTAGAAAACCGTCAACACAAAGCTTAGGGTATAAGAATTTGTCTTCAGCTACGATTGCTAGCCATAAACTAATTATAAATACTACACCATTAGGTACTTATCCAAATACTAATTCTTTACCTAGCATTCCTTACGAAGGAATTACTAAAGAGCACATCTTGTTTGATTTAGTTTACAATCCTGTAGAAACTGCTTTTCTAACTAAAGGAAAAATGATGGGCTGCATAATAAAGAATGGCAGCGAAATGCTTGAACTTCAAGCTGAAAAAAGTTGGGCGATATGGAATACCATATCGCCCAAAATCTAATCTTTTATTTTACTTTATTCTAGACACTGACCAGTTGCAATCATACTCATCAATTGAATATCATTTAGATTGGTATAGTCGTATTGGTAAAGACCATCGTCACCTATTAATATTAAATTACCGTTCATTGGAATAACATCATATCCTGTATTGCTTATTGTGTAATCATTTCCTTGAACTAAACCAGCTGTAACTTGATTAGTCAAATCTGTGAATATTTTCACTCCAGAAGATCCATCACAAACAAACAAAACATCATTTTCTCCATCAATTCCCAAACCATATGGGGAATTCAAGCTGTAATCTGCAATAGATTCTGGGTTCCTAATATCTGAAATATCAACTACATCCAACTGGTTATCCCAACCACCACATTGGTCATTTCCTCTAATTGTGACATATGCTCTATCTTCATAAACAACAACTGGATCACACGATTGAACGTGCTCAAATGCTGAAATATACACTGGTTTATCAACGTTTTCTAAATCGTATATATACATCCCTGTTTCAGCACCAACAAACAACTTGTCTTTGTAGCTAAATAAAGTTTCGATACCCCATTGCAGCTCTACCTCGCCTGAAAGCGTTGGACAAGATGCATCTGCCACGTTAAAAATCGCAACGTCAGAAATACTACTAATAGCGTATAAAATTTGCTCAGAAATCATAAAACGAGACATTGAACCTGCAACGCTAACCCCTTCCATTTTTCCGACTTGTAAACCGTTTCCTGCTTCACCAAAAGTACCTTCATTAAGAACCAATCTTTCATTATTGAAGTTTATATCATAATGCTGACCACAGTCACCTTGCTCACAAACTTCAGTTACTTCAATTACCTCCCAGCTAGAAACAACTCCTTTAGCAGGGTCAATCATCGCGATTGGATATTGAGAATTATGGGGTGGCAAAACGTATTCAAATACTTTACTATCTCTGCAAACCTCGGTTATACTGTTTATGTCTCTAATATCAAAAGTTACCAAATCAGAATAACTATCAGCATATAGGTATCCATCGTTTACAGATATATCAACATTACCAGGAATGTTAATAAAATACAAATTTTCTGGATTTCTAGGATCAGCATTATTGATAACGTGAATCCCTTTACCTAATTCGTTAATAAACAAAAATGAACCCGAAGCATAAATTTTTCTAGGAGTACATAACTCTTTTGGGCCCTCAATTTTTATTGCACGCGCTAAATCTTCATAGGTCATATAAATCGGAGAGTTAGCAGTATAAGTTCTTTTCTCAGTGTGCTTATCTTTTAAACAGCTCTGAAAAAGTATGGCTATTACTATAATTGGGAAGATATTTCTCATGATTTTTTATATTTTAAAGATATCCAAATGAATATTTATCTATGTTTACGATGTAAATGTATGAAAAAAAAATAACTTGCTACTAAATCAATGACTAGCGTGCTTAAACCTCTTTCAATTTTATTAGCCATCCTTTCTTCAAGCATTATCAACACCAGCGCTCAGAAAAATGGAGATGCTATTTATTTGGCAAACGGAAATATTATTCGGGGGACAATAATATCGCCGTTAGACAGTAATAAAATCGGTATTGAGTTAAAAGACCATAGTTTTTATGTATTTGATAAAGATGAAGTTGACATTGTAAAACAAAACAAATCCGGAGCCAAACCAAATGGGTTCTCCATTAAACTAAGTACTTGCTTATATGGTGGGTCTGCGCTTTCTTCTGGCACCAAAATTCAAGGAGGTTACAAATTCAAAGATCGTTTTTATTTAGGATTGGGATCTGGGATTGAAGGATTCAACGAGCGTTATATCCCCTTGTTTTTGGAAGGTGAAATAAATATTAGCACCGGTGCAACTCAACCATACATATACGTTTACGGAGGATATAATTTTTATTCGGGGAATCCCGGAAACGGCACAAACCAATATTATTATGACCAATGGGGCAATTATCATTCCAATATAGCTTCAGACTATAATGGAGGCCCCTTAGTCGGAATTGGAATTGGTATGAATAAACACTTTAGCGCTAATTTCGGAATGGGATTTCAACTTGGCTATAGATATCAAAAAACAACTGTATCATACCCTCATTTAATTTGGGTTTCTAATGGCTGGGATTCAGTACTCGTGGAAAATGGTACCGTCACTGCTAAAAACAACTTTCACCGCTTTGAATTAGGCGTGTTTTTACTTTTTTAGCAAAAAAAATGAGGCAATGCCTCACTTTTTTGTCTTTATTTTAGCCAATCTTTAGCTTATCAACTCAGTACTTCGTTTAATAAAATTAGTAAGATCTTCACCTTTTAGAAGATTCTGAGACAAAAGTGCCAAATCAGTCGCTTGTTTGGTCATATCTTTTTGTTTCGACTCATCTTTCTCTGATAAAATTTTAGAAATTAAAGGATGATTCGAATTAATAACCAAATTATACATATCAGGCATGGATCCCATACCCATCATGCCTCCGCCACCCATAGCTTGTTGTTCTTTCATTCTACGCATGAATTCTGGCTCAGTAATTAATACTGGTGCTTCTTTCTCATTCATGCTTTCGAATTGAACCATAAATTGTTCTTTTTTCACAACACTTTCAATCACTGGCTTTAGTTTCTCTTCGTCTTTTTCAGAAAGTTTAGAAGGAATTTCTTCCTCCTTAGGAATTAATTTATCCAACGTATCTGAATCAATTCTAGCAAATTTCACTTTTTCATTTGCTTGCTCAACCTTACTAATGAAGTGACTCGTTAACGGAGAGTTCATTATCAATACATCATAACCTCTTTCTTTGGCCGTTTGAATATAACTGTGATGAGCTTGCTCATCATTTGTGTAAAGACAGATGGTATTTCCGTCTTTATCAACTTGATTCGCCTTAATCTTTTCTTTGTACTCTTCCATTGTGGAATATATTCCATCAGTACTTTTATATAAAGCGAATTTTTCTGCCTTAGCGTTAAATTTATCTTCAGATAACATTCCGTACTCGATAAATACCTTAATATCGTCCCACTTAGATTCGAAATCTTTACGGTCTTTTTTGTATAAGCTAGCTAATTTATCAGCTACTTTTTTAGTGATGTGGCTAGCGATTTTCTTTACATTACCATCAGCTTGAAGATACGAACGAGAAACGTTTAACGGAATATCTGGAGAATCTATTACACCATGCAAAAGGGTTAAAAATTCCGGAACAATTCCTTCAACTGAATCAGTTACAAAAACTTGATTACTATATAATTGTATCTTGTCTTTTTGAACCTCGATATTATTCGCCAACTTCGGGAAATATAAAATTCCAGTAAGGTTGAACGGATAATCAACATTCAAGTGAATGTGAAACAATGGTTCTTGAAAATTCATCGGATACAACTCTCTGTAAAATCCTTTGTAATCTTCGTCTTTTAGTTTAGATGGAGTCTTAGTCCAAGCTGGTTTAGGATTATTGATGATATTATCAACAGTCTTAGTTATCTTTTCAACTGTACCATCTTTGTCTTTTTTTCCTTTGGGATCATCTTCTTGCTCTTGTTTTGTTCCAAATTTAATTGCAACTGGCATAAATTTACAGTACTTGGTTAGCAAAGTAGTGATTCTCGCTTCTTCCAAAAACTCTGTTGAATCTTCCGCTATATGAAGAATAATTTCTGTACCTCTTTCAGTTTTGTCTGACTTAGAAGTAGTAAACTCTGGACTACCATCACAAGACCACAAAACTGCTGGTTCGTCTTTAAACGATTTCGAATTTATTTCAACCTTTTCAGCAACCATGTATGCGGAATAAAAACCCAAGCCGAAGTGACCAATAATGTTCGCTGTGTCGCCCTTATCTTTATATTTTTCAACAAATTCTTCTGCACCTGAAAAAGCTATATCAGCAATATACTTTACCACCTCATCTTTTGTCATCCCAATTCCTCGGTCTCTAAAGATGAGTTGTTTTTCTTCTTTTTTTATTTCAATTTCAATAGTTGTATCACCAACATCTCCTTTCATCTCGCCTGTTGCAGAGAAGGTTTTTAGTTTATTAGTTGCATCGGTTGCATTAGAAATAAGCTCTCTCAAGAAAATTTCATTATCGGAATACAAGAATTTTTTTATGATCGGAAATATGTTCTCCGTATTCACTTTTATCTTTCCTTTTGCCATTTTTACAGTTAATTAGTTTAAAGTTGATTGTTTGCAGCGCATTTCTTCTGCAAGCTTTATGTCATAATTTTACGCTATAATGCTTTTCAAAGTCTGTACCACAACTAATTTTCTGACAATATGACCGCAGTTGATGAGTATTATTGGAAATGATGACACCTAAGTCCCTCTTTATGACATGAAGCCTGAAGATGATTATATAAAAACTGAGTGGGAAGTAAATGCTAAGAACGCGTTATTTATAAACCCAATATATCTCTGAACATAAAGCCGTTCGTAGAAAAAACAATCTAATCAACAGCGATTACTTTCATTTCGGTTCTTCTGTTTTCCTTCATTTTCTCTTCATTAAATGTACCATCAGGATTTGCATCTGAAACTATAGGTTTTTCTTCTCCATAACCTTGGGCAGATAATCGATCAGCAGTAATTCCTCTCTCTAACAAATAATCAACAACTGATTGTGCTCTTCTTTGCGACAATTTATGATTGTATTCTGCTGAACCTTTAGTATCTGTATGCCCATCAATTTCAATAACCAAATGGGGACATTTCAACATCAAACCGCGCAACCTTTCTAGCTCTGTAGTAGATTCAATTGTTAAATCTGCCTTGTCAAATTCATAGAATATATTATTCAAACCTAAAATCATCCCTGCTTTTAATGGATCTAAATCAATCGCTTGTTCAATAATATGATACTGAGAGTGCTCCCCAACCTCAACATGATCTGAGTGAAAAAAACATCCAGGACCTTCATAAGTTATATCATAAGATACCCCATGCCGGAGTACTATTAAATACTCACCCGTTTCGCTATTCGGAGTGTACTCACCAACCAATTCATCTGTTTCAACATTGAAAACTTCAATTTTTACTTCACTTGGCTTAATACCTCCATGAGCATGAATTGCCCCTTTGTACACAGTCAGTGACTTTTGTTCCACGCCAGGAAAACTAATCTTATATATATCTTGGTAACCAAATCCGTCTTTTCTAAAAGAAGAATAATAAGCTCCCGTTCCATCAGTTGTAGGAATATAAAAAACATCATCACCGGTCGTGTTGACTGGATATCCTATATTCTGAGATTCAGACCAGGAAAGGTCGTTTTCTGGATCAATTAAATGTACTGTCATAATATCAAATCCTCCCATTGTGGTGTGCCCCTTCGAGCTAAAAAAAAAGTTCTCTCCATCCGGATGCAGATACCCCCCATCCTCGTCATACGGACTATTTACGTTACGACCCATATTTAATGCCAAGCCCCATGTATTGTCAGGTAACCTTCTACAGAAATAAATATCTGTTCCTCCAAAACCTCCTTCTCTATCACTAGTAAAGTACAAGAACTTTCCATCCGCACTAACAGAGGCATGACTTTCCCATGATTTTTGATTTATATCAGATCCCATTCTTTTTGGGTCACTCCAATTAGAGCCATCTAATTCGCTGAAGTAAATATCACCAGAACCTTCGCTAAATTTATAAATATACAATATTTGACCATCAGCAGATAAACCTACAGTGGCTTCATGATCATCGGTATTAATATGGCCTCCAATCCTTTCGGGTTCAGTCCATTCCCCATCTGTTCTTTGTGAAATATAAATATCTTCGAAGTACTTTCCTTCCGGATTAATAGCATTACCTGTAGAACCTTCTCTTCTTGATGTAAATATCAATTCAGATTCATCAGCTGTTAATACTGGCTTATAATCTGGAAACGGTGAATTTACTTTTTCTCCTAAATTTTTAATACTCATATTCACAGGAGAACTGACCAGTATTTTACCGTTTTTCGCGATTTGTATTTGATAATCAATATCGGCAATAGTAGTGCTATCCACTTCACCAATTGAAATTTTATATTGTTCGAAGGTCGAAATTGCATGATCAAAATTGTAATTCTTATTATAGGCTTTACCTAATAAATAATAAGCCCAATGAGGTGCGTTCGTCTCTTTTTCATGCCCCTCTTGATATTCTACATTAGCTGATTTTACAGCTTTCTCAAGATAAGAAATAGATTTTTCCGTTTCCAAAGGTGAAAAATAATAACACATGCCAATCTGATAAAGAATATTAGCATTATTGGCCTGCATCGAGTCCAATTTTATTAAAATAGGCAAAGCAACCTCATAATTTTCATTAAACATTAGAATTTGTGCCTCGTGAAATAGTTTTTTAAAATCGTCTCCCGCAATAGATTTTTGACCTATACACAATAACAAAATACAAGGAAGAAGTAATACTAAATTTCTCATTTTAAATATTCAATTTCTGACAGGTTTCAAAAATACAATATTTATTCAGTTACCCATTCTGTAAAGTACTCAATTGGCTGACGTTGACTTTTAGGCCATTCTATATTTGGATAGCCTATATAAAACAACCCTAAACATTTATCTTTTGATCTCAACCCTAAAAATGCTTTCATCTCATCCGAATAAGCTGAACCTCCAGTAACCCAACACGCACCAATACCGTAGGCTGTAGCTGTTAAATGCATGTTCTGAACAGCGCATGCAACTGCTGCAATTTCTTCTATCTCAGGGATTTTTTCGATATCTTGTCGTTTCATACAAATAGCTATTACAGCGGAAGATTGCATGGCGTTAACAATTAGTTTATCGTGTTTTTTTGTTAAAAATAAATTAGCTGGAGTTTTCATTTTATAGGTTTTAGCATGAAATTCACCCAATTTATTCAATCCTTTATCCATAAATACTTTAAATGACCAAGGCTGAGTTAAACCATGTGTGGGAGCCCAACGAGCATTTTCTAGAATGGTTTCGATCATTTCCTTGTGCACTTTTCTCTTACTGAAATGCTTAGGATATATGCTCCTTCTATTTCTTATTATCTCATTAATCTCAGATAGGTTGTACTTCATTACAGATAATTTTTTTGCAAATATATTCATGTATTTTTGAGCAAAACCATCTAATGATTCTCATTATTGATTGTGGAAGTAACAAATCTCCAAAAATTGGCAAATTTATTGACCAACTAGGAGAAAAAACTGCATGTTTTTCATTGGCAGATGACTGGAAGGACATTATCACATATAAAGGCATTATCATTAGTGGAGCTCCTATCTTAGTTACAGAAATTGATACAAAACCATACTTGGACAAATTTCAGTTTCTGACTAAAATTACTATTCCTGTACTTGGAATTTGTTTCGGTCATCAAATATTAGGTATGGTTTGGGGTGCGTCTGCAGCCCGTTGCAAAGAAGCTAGAAAGTCTATAGAGATAAGTCTGGAAACAAATTCTAAACTTTTCAAGGGGATAGGAGCTAATTCAATATTTAACGAAGACCATTGCGAAATGATTTCTCTTCCTAAACATTTTGAACAAACTGCTACATCAGACTACTGTAAAATTGAGGGAATGCAACACCTGTCAAAGGCATTATTTGGTGTTCAGTTCCACCCTGAAACATCTGGTAAAAACGGATTGCAGCTTTTGAAAAATTTTGTACGAATTTGTAATGACAAAAAGTAAACTATACCTCCTTGGCCTTTTAACACTAGTTGGCATGGGTGGAATTGGCATCCTTGTAATTGAGTTTTTTCAGGATACAACTACTGTCTCCTTGTTCGAAACAGGCATGTTTTGGTATTATCAACTACCTATCGGTTTAATCTATGGATTAGTAACAGCTTGGTTGGGCTGGCAATTGATAAAGATGCAACTGATGCATGAGGTTAAGAATTTTTACTCTTCAATTATTCAGCAGCTAAAACTCAACTGGCTAGATGTTATTTTTATTTCATTTTGTGCAGGAGTTGGTGAGGAACTTCTGTTTCGTGGAGCAATACAATATTGGCTAGGCATCTATTTTACTTCTATTGTTTTTGTAGGTATACATGGCTATCTCAATCCTAAAGATTGGAAAATCAGCATCTATGGAGGATATCTGACGCTTGTAATGATTGGTATCAGCTACGGATTTGAAGAATTAGGAATGGTTTCGGCCATGGCTGCCCATTTTGCCATAGATGTCTATTTACTGGGAGTAATATCATTTGGAAATAAAGGCTCAAATGCTACTTTAGAACATCTATGATATTGATCGTTTTTTAGGTTTTAATTAAATAAACAATCATTGATGAATCTATGACAAACGAAAAATTTTAGAAGCGAAATTCTTAGCATTAGAAATGCTAAATTTCATAATGATAAACTATTGCACCACCTCTTTAGAATTCGCTACAGCTTCGTAAATCACTTTCATAATTTGGGTGCGGTAGCCAGATGTTATCAACTTCCGATTATCAGCGTCAGGGTATACTCGGTTAGAAAGGAATATATAAACTAAATCTTCATCTGGGTCTCCCCAAGCTATGGTTCCTGTAAAACCACTGTGGCCAAAACTATCGAACGATATACATTGGCATGTTGGCCCGCCACCGCCAACCCTAACAGGCTTATCAAAACCAGCTCCCCGCCTGTTTTCTCCTTCTTCACCTGTGCAGTTTTGGCAATCGGTAAACTCATCCAACGTGCTGTCAGAAATATATCGTACTCCGCCATATGTCCCTCCGTTTATATACATCTGCATAAGCTTAGCTAAGTCTTCTGCACTAGAAAAAACTCCTGCATGGCCACCAACACCGCCCAGCATTGCAGAACCTGGATCGTGTACATCACCGTGTACCAGTTGTTTTCTAAATAACATATCGTATTCAGTTGGTGTAATTCTATCTAACTCAAACCTAGTTCTTGGTTTGTACCCCATAGTATTAAGTCCCATTGGTTGATAAAAAGTTTTAGAAACAAAACTATCTAAGGGCATTTGCACTTCCTTTTCGATTATTTTTTGAATCAAGTAATATCCTAAATCACTGTATTTATATCTGCCTGGTGTTTTTAAGGAAGTACCCAAAATTCTCCTAATCATTTCATCAGAGTAAGCTGTTTTTATGTAAAAATCTTCCGCCACTCTGTGGCTATACAATTCCGATTCAGCTTGACTATAAATATCGAATCGAGGCATTCCTTTTATTAATGTTTTCTTATAAAATGGAATCCAAGAAACCAACCCAGCTTGATGTGATAATATATCTCTCAATACCATGTTCTGATATAGCGTTGTGTCAACCATTTCTGGTATGTAATCGCACAAGCTATAATCTAAATTAATGTTTCCATTGTCTTGTAAGTACATCAAAGAAAGCACAGAGGCTGCTATTTTAGTTATAGATGCTATGTCGTAAATATCATCGTTACGCACTTCTCGTTTCTTTTCATAAGTGTGATATCCGTAGGATTCTTGATAAATCATGCTCCCCTCTTTTAATACAACGACTTGGCAACCAGGAAAAGCCTTATCGGCTATTCCCGAGTTGCATATCTCACCGATTTGGACCAAATCTTCAGAATTAATTCCAACATCTTCTGGGCTTCCGTATCGTAATCGAACCCACTCAGAAGTTTGTAATCCATCATTTAATTTAAAATGCTGCGAAGCTGTTATTGGTAATTGTCCCTTAGCTTGTATGCCTCCGAAAATAAGTGCCGCTGAAGATTCCTCAGCAAATCGTCTATCTTGATAGGAAACGATTACTGCGTTTGCGTTTTCAGCTCCATGAAACTTGCTCAAGCTATAAGGATTCGCAAAAACGTCTAGCACAACTGCTTTCTTTTCTTGTAAAGCGTTAACCAGCTTTATTGCTTGTGTGGTTATACCGAAATTCTTACTTGGACTTTCATTCGTTTTATGAATACTTATTATCACCAAATCATAATCTTGCAAAGAAGATAACGTCTTTAAAATTTGGTCATCGGTGGGATTACTAGGTGTATTAAAATGCATTACCGCAGCATAACGTTCCAACGATTTCTGAAAAGTATTCACTTTTGTATCACCAATGGCTAATGAAGCAATTTTAAGTGAGTCAATCTTTTTCAATGGCAATAAGGCTTCATCATTTTTGAGCAGAGTCATTGCGTTTTCGTACAATTTTCTATTGTGTGAATAGTATTCGGGCTTATTTAGGTCTTGGTACAAGTTTTTGAGCTCAATAGGCTGATACTTATCTAAACCTACCCATTGCTTAGCTACCAATATCTTACGACAACGTGCGTCTATTTCAGATTGAGTAATCTGCCCTAATTCAATGGCTTTCTTGATTTCCTTCATTGCAGTTGGTACATCTTCCGAGAACAGTAATACGTCATTCCCTGCTAGCAAAGCCTTTACATCAACAACACCAGGCTCGAAATAGGCACTTACCCCTTTCATATTAAGTGCATCTGTAAAAATTAAGCCTTCAAAACCCATTTCTCCCTTTAAAAGACCTGTTACAATAGGTTTAGACAAAGTTGAAGCCTGATTTGGTGTAGAATCCAAACTAGGAATAAACAAATGAGCAATCATCATGCTACCCAAACCTTCTTCAATCAATCTTCTAAAGGGATAAAGCTCGGTATCATTTAAGCGTTCTAAATCATGATTTATAATCGGCAAAGACTTGTGTGAGTCCGAGTCTGTATCTCCGTGACCAGGGAAATGTTTTGCATTTGCCATAACATGATGATCTTGCATTCCTTTCATATAAGCAATTCCTTTGTTTGCCACGTTAACCTTGTCTTCACCAAAAGAACGGCTATTAATTACTGGATTTTTAGCATTATTGTTTACGTCAACAACTGGAGCTAGATTTACATGAACTCCAATACGTTTAAATTGCTCAGCTATATCCTCCCCCATTTTGTATATAAGATCATTGTCTTGAATTGCTCCCAGCGTCATCTGGCGAGGATACTTCACTGTGCTATCCAAGCGCATTGCTAACCCCCACTCTGCATCCATTGAGAGCAATAACGGGACTGCTGATTTTTCTTGATAAAAATTAGTTAGTTTAGCTTGCCGAACGGGTCCACCCTGAAAAAAAATTAATCCGCCTATTTTTTGTTCTTCTACCAGTTTTGTAATTTCATTAACATGATCTTGGGTTTTATTAGAGTAGGCGGCAACCATAAATAACTGCGCAATTCTTTGGTCTGAACTTAATGTCTGCATTACCGAATCTACCCATTCCGATTCGACCATCTCAAACAAGATTGGGTCAATAATTTCATCTTTAGCACTTGCCGAATCTTTAGCTTCAGGCGTGACTTTATTTTGAACGAAACCACCAACACAACTAAAGCTTAAAAAGCTATAAAACAGTGTTATAAGTATATAATATGGCATATTATTTAATGTGTTTTTAATTAATTGTAAATTTACCAAGGTAATTGCTGTTTTTTACTTGAAGTTATAAGTTTTATCAACAAAACTGATGTGTATTAAAGAGTTTTAGTTACTTTGCAACTTATATTTTTTGATTCTATGAAAAAAATAATTACAATTTTAGCCTCAACTTCACTGTTATTTAGTTGCGAA
>Ga0209406_1001354_pt1 | contig 18096 bp, 13 predicted proteins | sample COGITO_mtgs_1204_FD_184808 | JGI IMG/M metagenome (GOLD analysis project Ga0209406, IMG submission 184808) | Pelagic marine microbial communities from North Sea - COGITO_mtgs_120426 (SPAdes) (version 2) | ecosystem: Environmental > Aquatic > Marine > Epipelagic ...
ATTGTTCGGACATCTTACCTACCTTAGCAGATATTGCAGGATACAACACCAAAGAATTGGTTGCAAAAAATGATTTGGATGGAAGAAGTATCACTTCGCTGCTATCAGATGTAGAAAATAAAGAACTAGGCTATACTAAAAACACACGCTATTGGCATTATCCATTTAATGTGATCTATAAAAGTCCATTTGATGGATTGGCTTTAGAACCTCATTCTGCCATTCGTGAAGGGGATTATAAGTTGATTTTTGACTGGTATGGACGCTTATATTTATTCGATATTCAAAAGGATCCCTACGAGAAAAATAATGTAGCGAAACAACTACCAGACAAAACAAACGACTTGTTTGACAAGTTGATGAAATGGACAGAGAACAATGTTAAAGAAACCTATAAACCTTATTTAAATGAAGATTATGATGCTCAAAAAGAAGAGCGTGATGTGCCTTTTGTGAATCTGGTGGAAGCGTATAAAAAAGGGAAAGATATTGCTTCCTTGGCCAATTAATAGATTATTAAGAACTTAATTTTTAATAATGAATAAGATCAGAACGAATATTTTAAAATCCATCAGAGTATTCTCTCTTGGAAAAGTAACACCGTCCATTGCAAAAGTACCAATTGCAATAGTGCTTTTGTGTACACAATTTCTACTGTTTGCGCAAGAAAATAGACGTCCAAACGTACTACTGATTGCTGTAGATGACTTGAACGATTGGATTGGCTGTATGGGGGGGCATCCGGATACAAGTACACCTAATATTGACAGACTGGCAAGCCGTGGCATTTTGTTCACTAATGCACACAGTCAGGGTACCATGTGTAATCCATCACGTATTAGTATTATGTGGGGCAAACGACCTTCATCGACTGGTTTTTATGAAAATCATTTCCCTGCCGCTAGATCTCCAGAATTCCTCCGAAAGAATATAAGTCTGGCGCATCACTTCAATGCTAACGGCTATAAAACCTTGACAGCAGGTAAGATATACCATGGGTCGTGGTTGCCTAAAAATGTTTTTCAGGTTGTGGGCCCAAGACCAGGCCAATGGTTGAAGGGGTACGATAGGCCTGTACAAAAGAAGCCTGACCAATCCCATAAAATTTGGGATTTTGGTCCTCAAAGCTATGAAGAAGAAGAATTCGTGGATTACAAAATAGCCAGTTGGGGTATCAATCAGCTTAAAGAAAAACATGAAAAGCCGTTTTTCTTTGCCCTTGGCTTTATGCGCCCACACGTCCCGTTTTTTCCTCCGGAACGTGTGTATAACAACATGAGTGACATCCACCTTCCAAAAGTAAAAGAAGATGATTGGAGTGATCTTTCCGAAGCTGCAAAGAAACTAACCTTGAGTAATCATAAGATTCCTACCCATGATTGGATGAAAGAAGAAGATAGGTGGAATCTTGCCGTACATTCTTATCTTGCATGTGTGAATTGGGTCGATGAACAGATCGGTAGAGTGCTTGACGCCTTAGATGAAAGTCCCTATGCCGACAACACGATTATCATGTTACATGGCGACCATGGCTACCACTTGGGAGAAAAACAACGCTGGTCAAAATTTTCGCTTTGGGAACGAACAACACGAGTTCCCTTCATTGTCAGCTTGCCAGAAGGAGCGAAGGGAACTTCAACAAAACCGGTTGAGTTATTGAGCATATATCCAACGCTAATCGACTTATGTAAGTTAACTCCGAATGATAATATTGAAGGTGTTTCTCTACGTCCGCTTCTTGAAAACACAAAGGAGCCCTGGGAACATGTAGCTATTTCTACGTTGGGTCAAAATAACCATTCTATCAGGGATGAACGTTGGCGTTATATCTTATATGCTGACGGAAGTCAGGAATTGTATGACCATAAGGTTGATTCCAATGAATGGAATAATCTGGTTTCAGAAAAAGTAGATCCTGTTCATGCCGCAGTTATTGAAAGGCTTAAAAAGCATTTGCCTACAGTAAATTTGTCGCAGATGTCTAATTAATATATAAGTTATTGAGAAATATTTTAAACAAGTAAAAACCATTATAAAAATGAAAAGAAGAACAATGATAAAATCTATGGGAGTAGCTTCACTTGGAGTGGTTACCCCGGCTTTTGCAAGAGGAGAAAGACTAGTGGAACCCTATAAAGTAAAAGAAGAAAGTATAACTACCGAAATATTGGTCGTTGGTGGAGGTACTACAGGTACTATCGCAGCGATTCAAGCAGGTAGAGCAGGAGCAGAAACCATCTTGATTGAAAGTGGCAGTCAGTTAGGAGGAACTACCACCACAGGAGGTGTTTCTTTTCCGGGAATCTTTCATGCTTGGGGAAAACAAATAATTGGCGGTATCGGTTGGGAATTGGTGATGGACTGTGTGGAGTTGAATGGAGATAAATTACCCAATTTTTCGAAAATTCCAAAGAGTCATTGGAAACATCAGGTAGCTGTAAACGCTCCCTTGTACACCTTACTTGCCGAGGAGAAATGTTTGGAGGCAGGTGTACATATCCGTTATTATGAAACTCCAATGCATGTTGAATTTAAAAAAGGAAAATGGATTGTTGAGACGGTTGGAAAAGGTACAAAGACAACGATTGTCTGCGATCAAATCATTGATTGTACTGGAAATGCTTTGATTGCTTCCATGGCTGGTTATGATGTGCTCAGAGAAAAAGACACGCAACCGGGATCCTTGGTCTTTAGATTGGGAGGTTATGAGTATGATGCATTGGATTTAACCAAAATTCCTAAAAGATATCATCGTATTTTGAAAAAGAATATGCTCGAAAACTCAGCAAGAACAAGTCGTGAGAACACCTATATTCCTTACAGTTATGTTTATGTCTCGGGTGCAGATTCTACTACATCAAAAACACATACTATCGCTAACAATGAAGGAAGAAATACCTTATTAAACTTGGTGCGTACCCTTAAGACTTTCCCTGGTTGTGAAAACCTGAAAATTGTGGATTTAAAAACAGAGACTGCGGTACGAGAAACCTATCGAATAGATGGTTTGTATAAAATGAGCAAGGATGATTATGTTTCGGGAAAAGTATTTGACGATGCTATTTCTCATTCCTTTTATCCGGTTGATTTACATAGAGACGGCAAAAGAATTTATCAAATATTTTTAAAGCCTGATGTGGTGGCGAGTATTCCATTGCGGTCATTAATTCCAAAACGAAGTCAGAACTTTTTGGTTGCAGGTCGTTGTGTGAGCAGTGATCGATTGGCAAATTCTGCCTTACGAGTTCAAGCTTCTTGTATGGGGATGGGTCAGGCAGCCGCAGTAGCAGCGGTGTTGGCAAGTAAACAGGGAATCTCTCCCCAAGAAGTGGATATCAACGAAATTAAAGCGTTGTTGAAAAAACATGGTGCCATCATCCCAACTAAAATTTAGTAGCGAGTAATGATGTTGAAAAGCCGTCTTTTTATAGTTATATTTATTTGGATATTTAATTTTGGTTTTACCTTGTTTTCACAGGTAAAACCATCAATGAAATACATGCAAGTGGCTACGATTGAAAGTAGCAATTTCATGGAAGAGACAACTATTTCAAGCTACAAAGACACGCTAACAAACAACCTCATTTATTTACGAAAATCTAAGACTAATATTCCACTCTATTACTACAAAAAAATACAAGATGCTGTGTGTTTTGATAATGTATGCCGTATGCTAGATATTATTGTATACTGGAATATTACAGGTAGGTATTTGGGTTTTGAATTGCCTAAAGGAGAATTTCTGAGTAAACAAGAACACGATCCGTTTTCTGAGGATGAATACCAACAATTACATATATTATTATCCGATGATTCAATACCCCTAGATGCAATATCATATGACGAATTGGCTGTCAAACCCAAATATGATGAAGAATCTGTTGATGCAGTTTCTGGAGCGACTTCAAAAAGTGTGGCGGATATAGTCATAAAAGGGGCCGCTTATACCACGTATAAATTGTGGAATATTGTAAACGGTTCAACGATGGATATTGTTTCAGAACTCACAGAAAAACAGTTAACACCAACCTTGATACATCGTATTTTACAAAGTCCAGATAATAATGATAGGCTATGGGCTTTGAATAGAATTGATAGTACCACAGAACTGACATTAGATTTAGAGTCTTCGCTTTTAGAAATTATTGCGTCTAACAATTTTTATTTGGCTTATAACGCCATTCAATCATTAGATGCGATACATCTAAAATCAACGGAGTTGCAACAGCGTTTGTTTTCGACATATCCAAAAGCCAATCACAGTATCCAAAAGGAATTGCTAAAAAAATTATTAGAGGCACCGATTTTGAATTCGGAAGTGGTTACGGTTTCTAGAGACTTGTTAACGTCTTTAAACGGTCAACAATTGGATGATATTTTGAAACTGTATAGCAAGCAAGGCGTAAACGACCTTGAAACCTATAAAGAAGTATCCAAAATTCTGGACAATAAAAACAAGTACATTTCAAAAAAGGCCTATGATTTTTTAATCAATATCCAATCGGATGATGAATTTATTATGAAGCGTTTGAAAGCCTATAAAAACTAAAAACATTAAAATACAATAGAAAATATGATCTCATTTATTATTTCCATACTAGTATTGATTATTGGCTATTTTACCTATGGTAAACTCGTTGAAACTATTTTTGGAATACAAGAGCATCGCAAGACACCGGCTATTAGGCTAAGAGATGACGTTGACTATATGCCCCTATCGACTTGGCGTGTTTTTATGATACAATTTTTGAATATTGCCGGTTTAGGACCCATTTTCGGAGCTATCGCTGGAGCAATGTACGGTCCGGCTGCATTTTTATGGATTGTTTTGGGAAGCATTTTTGCGGGTGCAGTGCATGATTATTTTTCGGGAATGCTTTCGGTACGACATGACGGATTGAGCATTAGTGAAATTGTAGGAATCTATTTGGGTCCTAAGATGAAACACGTTATGCGATTTTTTACGGTGATATTGTTGATTTTTGTAGGAACGGTTTTTTTGGTTGGCCCAGCAAAAATAATCGATGGAATGATGGGAAACCAGTGGGGCGTTTGGATCTGGGTATCCATTATTTTAGTATACTACATATTATCTACATTATTACCTATTGATAAGCTTATAAGCAGGCTCTATCCTATATTTGGAATTGCCATGTTACTGATGGCTTTAGGTCTGTTATCAGCCTTGTTTTTTGGGGACTATCAAATCCCAGAATTGATACCTGAAAATTTAAGTAACATGACTACCAATCCCGAAGAAACACCTTTATTTCCTATGCTTTTTGTAACAATTGCCTGTGGCGCCATCTCTGGTTTTCATGCCACACAATCCCCTTTAATGGCTCGCTGTTTAAAAAACGAGAAATTGGGGAGAAAAATTTTCATCGGCACCATGATTACTGAAGGGATTGTTGCCCTTATTTGGGCGGCTGCGGCTATGACATTCTTTGGTAATGTAGACGAACTTAATGCAGCTATGCTCGAGAATAATAATAACGCTGCATGGGCGGCAAACGAAATATCCCTAAACATGCTTGGTGGTATTGGTGGCATATTGGCCTTATTGGGTATCGTAGCTGCACCCATTACTTCTGGCGATACTGCCTTCCGTTCTGCACGATTAATTTTGTCGGATATTTTTAAACTGAAGCAAACGAAAATTAAAAACAGATTGTACTTAAGTCTACCTCTTTTTATGATTGCTTTTGTACTTACGCAAATGGACTTCGGTGTTATATGGCGCTATTTTGCTTGGAGTAACCAAACACTAGCCACAGTTGTACTTTGGACCATTACGGCTTATTTAATATATAAAAATAAAGCATTCTGGGTAACTATGGTACCTGCTATATTTATGACGATGGTTTGCAGTACTTACATTTTAATTGCCCCAGAAGGATTTCAGTTAGCAAATGATTTGGCATATATTGGAGGGAGTTTAATAACCTTAAGTATTACAATTCTGTTCTGGATCTATACCACAAATGAGAAAAAAGTTTTTACCCATTTATGATAAAAAAATCCCTGTCACAAACAAAGTAAAGACTAGTTTTCCTGTACTGAGAATTTAGAAGTACAACTATTGGCCGGTATTAGTAGGTAATACATCAAACAAAAAAAGGAAAGACTCAAAAAAGAGATCGTTTGCTTATTCTGGGTTCGCAAGTTGAACTGCTGAATATAGCTAGGGAGACGGAATTGAAAGTAGATATTGATAAGGTTGGGAGATTGACTACTCGAATGGAAAAGTTGGATAATGGCATATAATGCATTTTTTTTAGTTCTGGATATTCAAGCCATTGTTGGTGTTTTCCACCAACAATTGATCTATACCTTTTGTACCAATTGATAAATGTTATTAAGAAATATTCGACCATCTAGAAGAATGCCTGCAATTTTTTGCAACTATTATTCTATTTATAGTTGATGGTGGAAAACACCAACAACGGCAAAAAAACTTGTTCTAATGTTTATTACACAAAGGAATGATAAAAAATCGAAAAAGCTTACTGAAGGCAAATAACAGATGAAAAAATAAATTAACGAATGAAACATCCATGTATATAGAATTATACACCTAAGGAAATGACAATTATGGATGAACCATGTGACCGAATTAACAAATATTATAGACATATGAAATCACTTGATTCTATAGCAGAAGATTTTTATCACGCCTTTTACAAAAAAGAATGGCTTGGCGACACATCTTCTATGAACAACCTTACGATTGCAGAAGCTTATGAGGTACAAGATCTGGTCGCAAAAAAAAGAATAGAAAAGGGAGAATATGTGGTGGGTTACAAAGTCGGCTGCACGAGTAATGCTATTCAAGATCAATTCGGTATTGATGACCCAATCAATGGGAGACTTTTTCAACCGCATATACTAGATAGCAAGGCTACGATTGACTATAGCAATTATGTTAATTGCGCTATAGAACCAGAAATGGTCTTCAAAATTGGAAAGAATTTAAAAGGCGTGGGGCTGTCTGATGAAGAACTCATCAATTCAATAGCATATGTTAGCCCGGGTATTGAACTTCATAATTTTAAGTTTTGGGTTGAACCACCAACTATACAAGAACTAATTTGTTCGGGTGGGATTCATGCAGGGTTGATTGTAGGGGAGCAAAAAGTTGATCCCAGGAAACTACTTTTCAAAGATGAGTTGTTTTCAGTATACAAAGACGGTAATCTGGTAACATCTGCCCTAAGTTCTGAGATTATGGGAGGCCCTATTCATTCTTTACGGTGGTTGGTAACATTTCTCACAAAAAAAGAAAAGACTTTAAAAAAAGACAGTTTGGTCATTCCGGGTTCACCGGTCGAACTTGTGAATATCGATCAGGATACTGAATTGAAAGTCGTTATTGATAAAGTTGGGAGTTTAACAACTCGGATGGAAAAACTGGAGATATAGTAGAGGAACACACAAACAGATACGGATTACATAGACTCTCGATCAATAAAATTAAACGGATTCTTGACTTCTCCTTTACTGTTATTCAATATCATTTGAGCCGCTGTTTCTCCCATTGTTTTAAAATCTGTAGAAACTACAGAAATACCAAGGAGATCCTTCAATGGGGTATCATTATACGAAAGCACTCCAATATCTTTTCCTATGTCAAATTCATTGTCTCGTATTTGATTGATTAAATTCACCAAATCATCCTCAACAATCGTAATAAATAAATCACCTATTTTTAGAATCATATCGTCATAGATCTCATCAATAATTTCAAAATCCAGGGATTTATCAATACAAAATCTTCGAAAACCATGAACAATTCTTTTAGGATATGGATACACAAATTTATCGGGATACACCAAAACCAGTTTCTTGTATTTTACAATTTTTTTAAAACCTTCGAGCAATGCATTGTAAATATCATTCTCATAATCTTGATAAATCTTAATAATATCTCCTTCAACTCCTACTTTAATATTGTCCAGCAATATCAGTTTCTCTTTATGAATTTTTTTGATGGCCTCAACCACTTTATCAGTTACACTTATGTGTTTAAAAGCATCACTTTTAAAATGAGACATCACAATATAATAGTCATAAGCACCTTTATTTTTTTGTAATAAATTCAAAAACAAAGACTCATCACAATGATAAATTTGAAGATCGGTATGTGAATTTGCACCAATAGCACGGTTAAATGCATTGTATATTTGTAATTTGTAGGAACTTAATTTATTAATGAGAAACAAAATATTTGTTTTTGAAATTAAATTGGTCCGTGCAATATAAAACCCTTTACCTCTTACAGAAGCAATAACTTTACGGTCTTTTAAAATTTTATAGGCCTTTTCTACCGTATCTCTTGATAAATAAAACTCTACACTTAACATGTTGATGGAAGGCATTTTATCATCCACATTAAAATTTCCCAAAGTAATATTATTAATAACAGAATCTACTATTTGAACATATTTTGGTTTTCGTGAATTTTCATCAATATCTATGTATTTAAAAATGTCCATGTTGATCTTCTTTTTAATTCTATATGTTTTCGTAAATTTAAAAAATTAACCTTTTTAAAGTTTATATAACCGCATTATATAATTATTTTTAAACACCTCCTAATCTACTTGAAAGTTTCTCGAAAATTCCTCTGCTTTTTCTACCATCTCAAAATTACCACAAAAAAATGAAACTCGTTCATGTAATTCTTTGGGTTGAATTTCCATAATTCTGTTAAATCCGTCTGTTGCTCTACCACCTGCTTGTTCTGTTATAAATGCCATAGGATTACTTTCATACAATAAGCGTAATTTCCCCCGAGGCGCTTTAGAACTCGATGGGTATATATAAATACCACCTTTAATCATATTTCTATGAAAGTCTGAAACCATAGAACCTATATATCGAAATGTGTATGGACGGTCTTCTTCTTCGACCTGACAGAACTTTATATAATCTTTTACTCCTTGTGAAAAATGAGTGTAATTACCTTCATTAATAGATATAATAGTTCCTTTTTTGGGAAACCTCATATCTGGATGCGACAAATAGAAAGTTCCAAGTGACGGATTTAACGTAAAACCATTTACGCCATGTCCTGTAGTATAAACAAACATTGTTGATGTACCATAAATAATATATCCGGCCGCCACCTGTTTTTTTCCTTGTTGTAAAAAATCTTCTTTTTGCACAGGTGTACCAGATGGAGTAATTCTTCTATAAACAGAAAAAATAGTTCCAACAGATACATTAACATCAATATTCGAAGATCCATCTAAAGGATCTATTAATACGACATATTTGTTTTCATGGGTGTTTTGCCTTCCCTTAATTGTAATAAAATATTCTTCTTCTTCACTTGCAATGCCACAAACAATTTCTCTGTTAATGAGCGCAGATTTAAAAACTTCATTGGCATACACATCTAGTTTTTGTTGATCTTCTCCTTGAATGTTGGTGTCACCAGCGGCACCTAGTATATCTACTAAGCCTGCTTTATTAACTTGGTGGTTTACAATTTTAGCTGCTAAGCGAATGGAATTTATCAATTTAGAAAGTTCTCCAGATGAGTATTTAAAATCTTTTTGATTCTCAATAATAAATTCACCCAATGTAAGATTGTTTTTCTCCATATATTTTTTGTGAAAATTAATTTGATTCAACCTTGAACACAAATAAACTTCAAAACTAATCTTACTTCATATGGAAACTATCCTGTAGTGTACTGTATTTAGATTTATCGATAGCATTCATTGTTACCTCGTGCCCATGGTTTAGAAGAATTATTTAACAGAAACTGATTATTATTATTAAAAAAATCTAAATACATGACAGTACAGGATAGAAACACTTTAAATATAATTTAGATTTGCTCTATAGTTAAGAATAACTTTATTTTTTATGGAAAGTACAAAAGCGAAATTCAATCATGTAAATTATTTGTGGGACGATAAAAAAGCCGCCGCATACGGAGATGATCAACTGGGATTATTTTTATACAGATCTAATATACTTGGAACTGACTTAAGAATCACAAACTATGGAGGTGGAAACACGAGTTGTAAAACTTTTGAAAAAGACCCGTTGACAAATGAAGATGTTGAGGTGATGTGGGTAAAAGGTTCTGGAGGAGATATTGGAACGTTAAATAGAGCGGGAATTGCAGGTTTATATACTGGAAGACTTCGCGATTTAAAAAATGTCTATGGAGGCCTAGAAGACGAAGATCGTATGGTTGGTTTATTCAATCATTGTATTTATGATTTAGATAGTAAAGCGCCATCAATTGATACGCCTTTACATGGATTATTGCCATTTGCACATATAGATCATCTACATCCTGATGCATTGATTGCAGTTGCAGCCGCTGAAAACAGTGAGCAAGTCACCAAAGAAATTTGGGGAGATACCATGGGATGGGTACCTTGGCAACGTCCAGGTTTCGACTTAGGATTACAATTGGAAAAATGTTTAGAAGATAATCCTGGGATTAGAGGAATTGTTTTAGGAAGTCATGGTTTATTTACTTGGGGAGACACATCTTACGAATGCTATATTAATAGTTTGGAAGTTATAGAAATGGCTTCTAACTATATCGAAGAAAAAATAGCAGAAAAAGGTATTGTTTTTGGAGGACAAAGATTGAAGAGTTTACCAAAAGCGTTACGTTTAGATAAAGCAGCACAATTAATGCCTTTATTAAGAGGATTGTGTTCTTCAGAAAACAGAATGATTGGTCATTTTACAGATGATCCTGTCGTAATGGAATACATCAATAGTTATGATTTAGAAAGATTGGCTCCTATGGGAACTTCTTGCCCAGATCATTTCTTGAGAACAAAGATTCAGCCACTAGTTTTAACTTTAGAGAAAAACGAAGATTTAAGTGATGCCGATGCGATCTTAAAAAAATTAGAGCCTGCATTTGAGACTTATAGAGCCGAATATGCAGATTACTATAATACCTGTAAAAAAGACAACAGTCCGGCCGTACGTGATGCCAATCCGGTAATTATCATTTATCCAGGAGTTGGCATGTTTAGTTTTGCAAAAAACAAACAAACAACACGAGTAGCGAGTGAATTTTATATCAACGCTATCAATGTGATGCGCGGAGCAGAAGCAATTACTTCATATACCTCTTTGCCAAGGCAAGAAGCATTCGATATTGAATATTGGTTGTTAGAAGAGGCTAAGTTGCAACGTATGCCAAAAGAGCAACCATTATCAAGAAAAGTAGCCTTGGTTACTGGTGCTGGTGGTGGAATTGGAAAAGCAATTGCCGATAAATTAGCTGCAGAAGGAGCAAATGTTGTATTGACAGATATTATAGAAGACCGATTAATTGAAGCCAATGCTACTTATAAAAGAGATATTTCTACCTATGCGGTTTGTGATGTTACAAATACAAATTCTATCGCAGATGCCTATAAAAAAGCATGTTTGGAATTTGGAGGTGTTGATATTGTTGTCCATAGTGCTGGTTTGGCGATTTCAAAACCTTTGGAAGATACTACAGATAAAGATTGGAATATCTTACAGGATATTTTGGTAAAAGGCCAATTCGACCTGATAAAGCAGGCTACAGAAATTATGCGTAAACAAGGATTGGGAGGTGATTTAATACCAATAGCAAGTAAAAACGGATTGGTTGCCGGACCAAACAATGTGGCCTATGGAACCGCTAAAGCAGCACAGCAACATATGTCTAGATTGTTAGCGGCAGAATTAGGAAAGGACAAAATAAGAGTAAACGTTGTAAATCCTGATGGCGTTATTCTAGGTAGTAAAATTTGGGAAGGCGAATGGGCCGAAGGAAGAGCGAAAGCCAACGGCATTTCAGTTGAAGAATTGCCTGCTTTTTATGCAAAAAGAAACTTATTACATGAGATTATAGCACCTAATGATATTGCAAACGGCGTATTTGCATTGGCAGCAATCCTTGATAAGTCAACGGGAAATATAATTAATGTAGATGGTGGTATGGCCAATGCATTTGTAAGATAATTGTTTTTTGAGTTAGTTTAGTTAATAGACTTCATGAATTTTAATTAGATTTATGGAGTCTTTTTAAAATATTTAAGAATAAAATAATGAAAATACAAAAAGAACAATTACAGGATTTTAATAATTTAAGTATAAATTCACATAAAGATAACTATAACTTTTTAGCCAATCAATTAACGAATAAAGGCTATAATGTTGATTCTATTGTTTCAAAACTAGCCGAATTTCAGGTTGCGATTCCCAGTTGGGCATTAGGAGCAGGAGGAACACGTTTTGGACGTTTTTCTTTTTATGGAGAACCCTCTAACTTAGAGCAAAAAATAGAAGATATTGGATTGATTCATTCGTTAACTCAAACTGCAGGTGCTGTTTCTTTACACATTCCTTGGGATGTACCAGAAGACTATAAGGCTATTGGAGAATTGGCATCCTCATTAGATATTAAATTTGATGCGGTAAATTCAAATACGTTTCAAGATCAAAAAAATGCCGTAGAGAGTTATAAATATGGTTCTTTGAGCAATACAAGTCAGGCAGTTAGAGAACAAGCCATTGCGCACAACTTAGACGTAATTAATATTGGAAACCAATTAGGATCTAAAGCATTAACTGTTTGGTTAGCAGATGGTTCTAGTTTTCCAGGGCAAAATAATTTTCAAACAGCTTTTCAAAACACACAAGATAGCTTGAAAACTATCTACAAAGGTTTACCCGATGATTGGAAAATGCTCATAGAATATAAACCCTATGAACCGAATTTTTACAGTACGGTAATTCAAGATTGGGGGGCTTCTTTGATGCTTGCTAATGAATGCGGAGAAAAAGCATTTACCTTAGTAGACTTAGGACATCATTTACCAAATAGTAATATTGAACAAATTGTAGCGATCTTAATGTTAAAAGGTAAATTAGGTGGATTTCATTTTAACGATAGTAAATATGGTGATGACGATTTAACCGCTGGTAGTATTAAGCCTTATGCCCTATTCTTAATATTTAATGAATTGGTGTATGGCATGGAAAACAATCCACAAAATCCAGATTTAGCCTGGATGATCGACGCAAGTCACAATATCAAAGATCCGCTAGAAGATTTAATGCAATCATTAGAAGCCATTCAGGAATCTTATGCAAAAGCTTTATTGGTAGATCAAAAAGCATTAAAAGCCGCACAGCAAGAGAATGACGTGGTAAAATGTCAAGAAATCTTACAAGAGGCCTATAGAACCGACGTTAGACCATTACTTGAAAAAGCACGTTTAAATGCGGGAGGGGCTATTAGCCCAATTAAAGCCTATCGTAAATTAGATCTTCGAAATCATTTAATTGATGAAAGAGGGAAACATACCATAGCAACTGGACTTTAATAATCGAAGCATGCTACAAAAAGTAACCGCAGTATTTGATATAGGGAAAACAAACAAAAAGTTTTTTCTTTTTGATAAAGATTATCAAGAAGTATTTCGTGAATACGGACGTTTTGACGAAATAAAAGACGAAAATGGTTTTCCTACGGAAGATTTAGAGGCTTTACAAAAGTGGTTAAAAGACTTATTTCATCGCATATTGGAAGCGCAAGAATATGATATTAGAGCCATCAACTTTTCAACCTATGGCGCAAGTTTTGTACACATCGATGCGCAAGGAAAAGTGTTAACTCCGCTATACAATTATTTAAAGCCGATGGACGAAGATTTAATGGCTTCGTTCTATGAAAATTATGGCCCAGAGTTAAAGTTTTCAACTAAAACGGGTTCACCAAAATCGGGCATGTTAAACTCAGGCTTACAATTATATTGGATGAAACATACACAACCTGAAGTTTTTAAAAAGATAAAGTATTCATTGCATTTACCGCAATATCTAAGTTATGTTTTTACCGGCATTCCACTAAGTGAATATACAAGTATTGGCTGTCATACCGGCTTATGGGATTATACCAAAAGCGATTACCATACGTGGGTTTACAAAGAAGAAATCAATAAGATTCTTCCACCAATCGTTTCTACAGAAACGAGTATCAATATGAATTATAATGGGAAACGGATTAAAATCGGGGTTGGTATTCACGATAGTTCGTCGGCATTAATACCTTATATAAGAGGTTCTAAAAAACCATTTATATTGGTCTCTACAGGTACCTGGAGTGTCTCCTTAAATCCTTATTCAGAATCGTCATTAACTAATGATGATATTAAAAAGGATACCATTAATTATATGAGAATTAATGGGAAGGCTGTAAAATCAGCAAAATTGCTGTTGGGTAACGAGTATAAACATCAAGTTACAGAAATAAGCAAACATTTTGAGGTATCATATGACAGTCATAAATCGGTAAAATTCAACAGTGAGATTTTTCATAAACTATCTGATAATTTTAAGCATTGTTTTTCTTGGAATGATCTAGTGGATGCTGAAATGCCCGGAACAACAACGATTTCGCATACTACTTATGAGGACGCCTATCATCAATTAATGATTGAGTTGGTGTTATTACAAGTAAAAAGTATAGAATCTACCAAAAGCGATGATGCGTCTATTAAAAGACTGTTTGTAGATGGGGGTTTTAGTGATAATGACGTATTTATTAAACTCTTATCTCATTATTTAAGAGGTATGAAGTTACGTTCCACTAGTTCTTCGTTAGGTTCTGCCTTAGGAGCGGCCATTGTAATTTCTGACAGTAAATTGAATTCTAAATTTTTAAGGAAGAATTATGCTTTAAAAAAGCATGTTCCTTTTATAGCAAAATAAATAACTAAATGACTTTAAAAATTAATACGAAATATCCATCGATAAATGATTTAAGAAACAAAGCTCAAAAGAAAATTCCAAAATTTGCTTTCGAATATTTGGATGGCGGATGTAACGAAGATGTGAATTTGCATCGAAATACTTCAGAATTGAGAGAGGTGCAGTTGAAGCCTAATTATTTGAGAGATCATTCTGGGTCCTCACAAAAAACAACCTTGTTTGGTATTGAATACGATGCACCCTTTGGAATTGCTCCAATAGGATTGCAAGGTCTCATGTGGCCCAATTCACCAGAGATTTTAGCAAAATCGGCCTTTGAACACAATATTCCTTTTGTATTGAGTACGGTAACAACATCTAGTATAGAACACATTAGTGAGATTACTGAAGGAAAAGCATGGTTTCAGTTGTATCACCCGACAGAAGATCGTTTACGAGACGATATTATAAAAAGAGCCGAAGCAGCAGAATGCCCTGTACTAGTTATTTTGTGCGATGTACCAACCTTTGGTTTTAGACCTCGTGACATTAGAAACGGTTTGGCGATGCCGCCTAAAATGAATTTAAATAATATTTTACAAGCTTTTGGAAGACCACATTGGAGCTTACAAACCTTAAAACACGGCATACCTGGTTTTGCAAATTTATTACCATACATGCCAAAAGGATTGGATTTAAAACAATTGGGTAAATTTATGAATGATACTTTTTCTGGACGCTTAAACGAAGAGAAAATTAAGCCAATTCGTGATATATGGAAAGGTAAGTTGGTATTAAAAGGAGTAGCTTCTCATTATGATGCAGAACAAGCAATACGCTTGGGTATAGACGGTATTATAGTTTCTAATCATGGCGGAAGACAGTTAGATCCAGGAGAATCATCTATAAAACCATTAAAAACGATTGCAGAAAAATATGGCGATCAAATAGAAGTAATGATGGATAGTGGAATTCGTTCTGGTCCAGACGTTGCAAGAGCTTTAGCATCTGGTGCAAAATTTACTTTTATGGGACGTTCTTTTATGTACGGAGTTTCTGCACTCGGCAATAAAGGAGGAGATCACACAATTTCATTATTAAAAACAGAATTACAACAAGTAATGGAACAATTAAACTGTGAAAACGTAGCAGATTTCCCAAACCATTTCATAAAATAATCAAACTAAAATAACAATGAGTCAAGCAAACATTGAACAAGCAGTCGTTTCTGAAGAAGCAAGTGGGGAATTTGAAAGAACTCCAGTACCGAAATCAAAATTAAAAAGTTGGAAAAGTTTTCTAGGGATGTACGCTGGTGAACATGCCGCAGGTACTGAATTTATGATTGGTCCGCTGTTTCTAACGGCCGGAGTTAGTGCTTTTGATTTAATTGTAGGATTGTTACTTGGAAATTTATTAGCAGTATTAAGCTGGCGTTTTTTAACGGCAAAAATTGCCGTTAAAAATAGATTGACCTTATACTATCAGTTGGAGAAAATTTGTGGTAAAAAGTTGGTTATTGGTTATAATCTAGCCAACGGAATTTTGTTTTGCTTTTTAGCGGGATCTATGATTACCGTATCTGCAACAGCTGTTGGTATTCCGTTTGATATGCCCATGCCTAAATTGACCGATACTATGCCCAATGGACTTACCTGGGTAATTATTGTAATTCTTATTGGAGCCGTTATTTCATTGATTGCTTCTAAAGGGTATGATACCGTTTCAAAAGCAGCCAACTGGATGTCTCCATTAATTGTTTTGGCATTTTTGGCGTGTGGAATTGTTGCGTTGAATCAATTAGGAGTAGCCAATCTTTCAGATTTTTGGAACATTTGGGGTGAAGGTTCAGAACCTTTTCCTGGACAGATAAAATATACTTTTTGGCATGTGGTTATTTGGTCTTGGTTTGCCAATGCTGCCATGCATATTGGGATGTCGGATTTATCTGTATTTCGATTTGCTCAAAAAGAAAGTTCTGGTTGGACAGCCGCTGCAGGTATGTATGTAGGCCATTATATGGCTTGGATTGCAGCAGCCTTATTATATGCTGTATATTTAAAATCTCCTGAAGCACTCAGCTTTTTATCAAACGGAGAAGCACCACCAGTTGCTCCAGGACCTTTAGCACATAACGCTATTGGAATGTTCGGAATTATCGCTGTTGTTTTGGCAGGATGGACCACTGCGAATCCAACGATCTATAGAGCAGGATTGGCCTTTCAGGCTATTCTGCCAAAAACATCTACTTTTTGGGTAACCATTTTAGCAGGTACGGTGGCAACAATAGCAGGACTATTCCCAGCATTTGCCATGAAATTATTAGGATTTGTAGCCTTATATGGATTTATTTTAGCGCCCTTCGGAGCCATTATTGTATTTGAGCATTTCTTTGCAAAAAAGATAGATATTACTAAGAATTATGCGGAAGTAGCCGGAATTACTTTTAACAAGTCCGTGTTCTATGCATGGTTGATTAGTTTTGGATTATTCTATTTTATTTCGATTCAATTTGATGTGTTCTTATCATTTGTAACCTTTCCTGCATGGTTGTTATGTGGTGGTTTATTTTTGCTGTTTAGTAAGTATTGGCAGAAAAAGAACCTAGCAGCATAAATAAGCAATGATATAAAAGGTATTAAGACGACCGTTTATTAAGACGCTTTGCATTATTCAAAAAAGGCGGAACCTTCATAGCCTTTGCAAAAGAGAAGCCTCATCAGGTTTTATTAGATGCAAAGCCCATAAATTTTGACTATCATAAATAATCAAATGGAAACCGTTAATCAGTTAGGTGTTTATTTAGATAATCATATTACTAAAGATGAAAAGTTTAATCTTTATGCTATTAATTTGTTTTTTGTTGAGGTTTGTTATAATTCCGTAGAAAATAGCATAGTAGAAATAAAGAGTTTTAAAAGCGGTCATTTATTAGATAGGTATTCTGATATTGATTGATTATTTGATTAATAAAAAAAGCTGTTGTAGAAGCAAAAAATACAGAATGGAAAAAAGAGAGATAACTAGAAACGTTCAACTGATTATTGGTAGAGGTTTGATTAATCAAATTTATTCAAGTTAATAGCAATCAAATTAATTAATAATAATCTTTTTTAATTCTGAATAATCAAAATGATTTTATTCAGATAATGCACGAAATGAAGCCTTAAAAACAACTTTATTTTTTTACTAAAATTTTTATAGAAATAAGACTAAAATAAGTCAATCGTACAAATCAAGATACTAAAAAACCTCAACCTATTGACTAACAAAGGGTTGAGATTTTAATTTGTACAGGCGGAGAGACTCGAACTCTCACACCTTGCGGCACTAGATCCTAAGTCTAGCGTGTCTACCAATTCCACCACGCCTGCTACTTTC
>Ga0209406_1001355_pt1 | contig 18095 bp, 17 predicted proteins | sample COGITO_mtgs_1204_FD_184808 | JGI IMG/M metagenome (GOLD analysis project Ga0209406, IMG submission 184808) | Pelagic marine microbial communities from North Sea - COGITO_mtgs_120426 (SPAdes) (version 2) | ecosystem: Environmental > Aquatic > Marine > Epipelagic ...
GGTACTTACAGAACTTTAAAAAGCGCTGTACACCAGGGCCAGAACCCGGAGGCCAATGATAAGTGAAGATGAGGACTTTTTTCATTAAGCGTTATGCAGATGCAGAATTATCATTCAATTCTCTATATCCCGCAAAACCTACACCTGCCAATAATAATACAGAAAAAGCCAAAGACAACTTCTCTCCTATCGAATAAACTGCTGGCTCGAACTTAAATTCTACTTGATGCTCTCCAGCTGGTATTTTCAATCCACGCAACACATAATTTGCTCTAAAATGCGGGACTAACTGACCATCAACATAAGCATTCCATCCATGAGCATAATACATCTCAGAAAAGATAGCAATACCATCTTTTTCCGCACTTGAAGAATAAACCAAATGTTTTGGATCATAACTATCCAACTTAATTGTTCCAGAAACACCTGCTGAAACACCTGCAATTTGATCACTAAACCTAGTGTCAACAACACATTGTGTTGCTGGATCGATTTCACCTAGTTTAGTGATTTCTTCGTCTGCATTCGCTACAGTAATTACATCATTTACAAACCAAGCATTACCTAATACATTAGGGTTTTGCTGAGCTTGCAAGCCACCTTGTTGATTTTGAACAATCATATACTTTGTATTCAGCATATCGAACGCTTTCATGTTTTGCTTATTCAAATGCATATCAACCAACTCTTGAAAACGCTTCATTTTAGCTCCGTGGTACCCACCTATCGACTTATGAAAATAAGGAGTTCTACCATCTTGGTCGAGACGAGAAGTTGTATTCCATACTCTGTAATGCGGATCAGGATCGCTTAGTATTTGCTTATCAGCCGGTGTCATTTGATATGGCTGAGCGTTTGCTATCTTAGATTCCCATTGAATATACTGCCCTTTATCCTTATCATTATTTAAGTAACGCTTATTAACGGTCCACATATCAAAAAAGATAAGTAAGGCCAGACCAACTAACAATATGTTTTGCTTCAGTTTCCCTTGAACAAACATCCACATTAACCCGCCAGCAAAAAAAATTAACAGGAAGCTACGCCAAGCATCTGCAGTGGTAATTCCTTTTCGGATATCCTCAACCTGTGCAAAAAAACCAGGCAGTTGAGCTGCAGGAAATTTGGCTTGCTCTTGCAGCTGTTGTCCCAATCGAGCATCTCCGCTAGGATTAGTAAAATCTGTAAACATAGTTGGAGAGATTGCAATCAATAATGCCAAGCCTCCGGCAACTCCTAGCGCTATGTATAACTTATTGATGTTCTTCTTAATCTCTTCCGAAGATTTTAAAACCTTATCCAACGCAACAAACGCAAGGACAGGCATAGATAATTCAGCGATTACCAATATCATAGATACCGCTCTGAATTTGTTATAACCCGGAACGAAATCTAAAAAGAAATCTGTTAACCCCATAAAGTTCTTACCCCATGCCAGCATGATTGACAGAATTGTAGCTAACAACATGGCCCACTTTAGTGGTCCATTTACAAAGAACAACCCTAAGATAAAAAGGAAGCAAACAATTGCACCAACATATACAGGCCCAGACGTAAAAGGTTGGTCACCGTGATATTTCTGAGCATAACCCAACAACTGTTTATACTGACCAGGAGCATCTTCTAATAATTCTGGATTAGATGCAATTCCAGTAGATTCTCCACCTTGAAAATCTGGGACAAGTAATGTAAAAGTCTCTCCAACACCATAGCTCCAAGCCGTAGCGTAGTCTTTATCTAAACCAGATGTTTGGTTCTTATTATTAAGTATTGTTAGCTCAGATTTACCCCGCGTACTGTATTTACCATATTCGTAAACTGCCCAAAGTCCTGAAATATTTGGTCCAATTGCTAAAACGATAGCTACCAATAAATAAACTGTTGACTTCGTAAAACTAAGAAGTTGTTTCTCCTTTATTGCTTCGTACAATTTAAACGCCCCATAAATCCCGAGAATCATTGCTAAATAATAGGTGATTTGCAAGTGATTTGCTTTTAGCTCTAGAGAGAAAAACAAAGCAGTTATTGCAGCTCCTAAAAGGTATTTACCCCGATAGGCCAATATAAATCCAGCCAAAATAGGTGCCATATATGCAATTGCTATTCCCTTAGTATTATGTCCGGCTTCCAGAATGATAAAGAAATAAGAAGAGAAGGCAAATGCAAACGCCCCTATCGCACTTGGCAGTGGATCAATTTTTAAAACAAGTAATAAAATATAAAACCCAATTAAGTATAGAAAGAGTTGTTTCACTGGAGGATCCATCCATATCGACATGGCCTTATCAACATGGTTCATCAAATTACCTTTCTTTCTAAAAGACACAAGATAAGCCGGCATTCCACCAAACATTGAATTCGTCCAAAGCGCCTCATCACCTGTTTTTTCACGATAATCGGCAATCTCTTTGGACATACCTTTATAATTCTTAATATCCCCTTGAATTAGCTTATAACCTTTTAAAACTGGAGAGAAATAAACTAGCGTTATCGCCAAAAAAGAAGCCACAACAATAATGTGTGGCAACAATTTTTTAAAATCAAAATTCTTCATAAATATGTTTTATTCAACATCTTCAAAATCAACATCTTCAGCCTCTACCTGATGTATTTTCGATTGTTGCTTGCTTTTAATCCGGACCTCCCCTTCTTCCTGTTGCTGCCCACTGTGTTGCTGGTTGAATTTATCGTGCATGTTCTGTTGAGCCTTACTAACAAAAATTTTTAGCAGATACGGAAAGAAAATGCGGGCAATAAATTTAAATGCGTAGTAGAATAAAACGATTCCTAATATGGTTTTTAACAAACCCATTAACGACTTAAGTATAAGTTTCGTTCAGCATAGATCTTGGTGAAGAATGGATCTCTTAAATCATCGATAAACTGAATTGCTTCACCTGTAGATTTCATTTCTGGCCCTAGTTCCTTGTTAACATTTGGAAATTTATCGAACGAAAACACGGGTATTTTTATTGCATACCCTTTCTTTCTCGGTTTAAAATCGAAGTCTGTTACTTTCTTTTCACCTAACATGATTTTGGTTGCATAGTTTACGTATGGTTCATCATAAGCTTTTGCAATAAACGGAACTGTTCTAGAGGCCCTAGGATTGGCCTCGATAACATAAACTTTATCATCTTTTATAGCAAACTGCATGTTAATCAAACCGACAGTTTCTAAATCAACCGCAACCTTTTTAGTAATGTCCTCTATTTGCTGAATGATAAAATCTCCCAAATTATAAGGAGGAAGAACACCATAAGAATCTCCAGAATGTATTCCTGCTGGCTCAATGTGCTGCATAATTCCAATAATATATACATTTTCACCATCACAAATTGCATCAGACTCTGCCTCGATTGCACCGGCTAAATAATGGTCTAACAAGATCTTGTTATTAGGCATCTGGTTATGAATCTTCGTAACATGACGCTCTAATTCATCTTCATTAATCACAATTTTCATCCCTTGTCCGCCAAGAACATAGGATGGCCTAACCAATAATGGAAACCCTAAATCTTTACTTTCTTCAACTGCTTCTTGCGCGCTATCAACAGTAGTAAATTTTGGATATGCAATTTTCTTCTCTTTTAATAAATTCGAAAAACGACCTCTGTCTTCAGCTAAATCGAGCGCATTGAATGATGTTCCAATAACTTTAATCCCATAACGGTCAAGCTTCTCCGCGAGTTTTAATGCCGTTTGTCCTCCCAACTGAACAATTACTCCAACTGGATCTTCATGGAGAATAATATCGTAAATATGCTCCCAGAAAACAGGTTCAAAATATAACTTATCCGATGTGTCAAAATCCGTTGAAACTGTTTCAGGATTACAATTAATCATGATGGTTTCGTACCCACATTCTTTGGCTGCAAGAACACCGTGAACACAACAATAGTCAAACTCAATACCTTGCCCAATGCGATTTGGTCCTGCTCCTAAAACGACTATTTTCTTTTTGTCACTTTTAATTGACTCATTTTCATCTTCGAAAGTCGAGTAATAATAAGGTGTTTTCGCTTCAAACTCAGCTGCACAAGTATCAACAAGTTTATAAACCCTCTTTATACCTAGGTCGTTTCGTTTTTTATATACCTCACTCTCTTTACAGTTTAGCAAATGAGCAACCTGTCTATCAGCATAACCCCGTTGCTTTGCATCATAAAGCAACCCTTTTGGGATTTCACCAACATTGTATTTTTCAATTTCCTTTTCTAAGCTAAGTAACTCATCTATTTGATGCAAAAACCAATTGTCAATTCTAGTTACTTCATGAATTTTCTTGAATGGAATACCCATTTTGATAGCATCATAAATATGGAAAACTCTATCATAACTTGGATGCTGCAAGCTATTCATTACAGCATCTCTGCTTCTTAGCTCACGGCCATCTGCACCTAACCCATTCCTCCCAATCTCCAGCGACTGACATGCTTTTTGGAGTGCTTCTTGAAAAGTTCTTCCAATCGCCATTACTTCACCAACAGATTTCATTTGAAGACCAACTTCGCGATCCGCTCCCACGAATTTATCGAAATTCCAACGAGGAATTTTCACTATAACATAATCTAACGTTGGCTCAAAATAGGCAGAAGTCGATTTTGTTATTTGATTCCCTAGTTCGTTTAAATGATAACCTATAGCTAATTTAGCAGCAATCTTTGCAATAGGATATCCCGTTGCTTTAGATGCCAATGCAGATGATCGCGAAACCCTAGGATTAATCTCAATAGCGATTATATCTTCTGCATCATCAGGGCTCACCGCAAACTGAACATTGCATCCCCCAGCAAAATCACCAATAGAACGCATCATTTTAATGGCCATATCTCGCATTCGTTGATATGTTGTATCGGATAAAGTCATTGCCGGTGCAACTGTAATTGAATCCCCCGTATGGATTCCCATTGGATCAAAATTTTCGATAGAACAAATAATAATCACATTATCATTTGCATCACGCAAAAGTTCTAACTCAAATTCTTTCCAGCCCAATAAAGCTTTATCAATCATCACCTCTTTAATTGGTGACATATGAAGTCCTGAATCTAATAATTTGTCAAATTTATCTTCATCATGCACAACTGCAGCACCTGAACCTCCCAAAGTAAATGAAGAGCGAATGCAAAGTGGAAATCCGAATTTTTGAGCAATTTCCTTACCCTCTAAAAACGATTTAGCTGTCGCTTGAGGTGCCATACCGACACCTATTTCTAACATTAATTTTCTAAACTTTTCCCTATCTTCAGTAATTTCAATTGCATCAATATTTACACCAACGATTTTCACACCAAAGTCTTCCCAAATTCCAAGATTATCACATTCAATACATAAATTTAACGCTGTTTGCCCACCCATAGTAGGGAGTACCGCGTCAATTTTATGTTTCTCCAATATCTCACGAATCGACTGTGAATTAAGAGGAAGTAAATAAATATTATCAGCGGTAACTTTATCCGTCATAATTGTAGCCGGATTTGAATTTATTAGAGTCACCTCAATCCCTTCTTCACGCAAAGAGCGTGAAGCCTGAGACCCAGAATAATCGAATTCACAGGCTTGACCGATTACTATCGGACCACTTCCAATAATCAAAATTGACTTAATACTATTATCTTTGGGCATCTGCTGCAGTATTATTTAAACGAATAACTGAACGCGAATTTAATGAGAATCCAACAAGAAATCGAGTATTTTTTCATGTGTTTATTCACACACTATTAACGATGGTTTCGCACAGCTTTTCTCACAAAGATTTATCGATTCATTATACTAAGTTTGGTAGTGGCCCAACTCCACTTTTTGCCTTTCATGGTTTTGCGAGAACTGGGCAAGACTTTGCATTGTTTGAACCTTACCTTAAAGAACGATATACCATCTATGCTTTCGATCTTTTTCTGCACGGGAAAAGTTCGTTTCCAAAAGATAGAATTGAAGAAAAACCAATTTCTGAAATTGAGCTAAAACACTTTTTTGAAGCTTTGCTTTCCAGGCTAAGCATTTCAGATTTCGCTTTAATGGGCTATAGCTTGGGTGGTAAAATTGCACTATCTCTTTTACAGCTATTTCCAAATTCTGTTAAAGAAATTTACCTTTTGGCGCCAGATGGTATTATCCTTAACAGGTGGTACAATTTTACTAGCAGAACTAGAATCGGCAGAAAGATCTATCGTTACATCACAGACAATCCAAATAGCTACTTCACAATGCTTAGAATTCTTAAATTCACTGGTATTATTAGAAAAAAGATGCACACTTTTTTACTAGATAACATGAAGACAAAGAAAAAGAGAGAGTTAGTTTATAATATCTGGCGCACCTTTTCTTTAATTAAACCTAATATTGACGTAATTCAAAAAAACATTGTTAACCATAACGTAACTTGCCATTTATTCTTTGGGAAAAACGACAATATTATTAAGCCAAAAATTGGACAAAACTTTGTGAGTAAAATACCTAATCACTCTAGTTTTCATCTAATCGATTGCGGTCATGTGCTAATTAGAGAACAAACGGGGGAAATAATTCAAAAAATCATCAACAATGAGAAGATTAACTATCATAATCACTAGCATTTTACTAATTAGCTGCGCCACTTTCAAAAAGAGTCCTTCTCTCAATGGATTTATCATCCTATCGGCAACTGTCCAAAAATGGCATGGTGGGCAAAAAAGTAGCGGAACTGGGATTCATTACAAAATCATCGCATTAGCAAACTCAAACAACGTAACTATTGATTCTCTTCATTTAGCTGGATACTCAGCTAAAATTGGTATAATGAAAGGAAACAAAGCAGCAGAAACTATTAAAAAAGGAGATACCCTAACATTAAAAGTTGGCACACCAAATTCTATTGCACTTCAGCTGAACGGAACGGTCAGTTATAATGGAAATCTAAGAAAGAAGGTAACTTTTGAAAAACTTCAAGATTTATATTATCCATAATTAAGCGCATAAAAAAAGCCCCACCTTTAGGTAGAGCTTTTTCAAACAATTAGTCTAGCTAATTATTTTTTATGTCTTGGTTCGTCAGATACAGAGATTTTCTTTCTGCCTTTAGCTCTTCTTCTTGCTAGTACCTTTCTACCAGCTTTAGTTGACATTCTGTCTCTAAACCCGTGTTTGTTCTTTCTCTTTCTGTTCGATGGTTGAAAAGTCCTTTTCATATCTTTAAGCTATAGGTATTCGTAAATTGGAATGCAAAAATATACCTTTTTTACTTACCCGCAAACAATTTAGATAATTTATCTTTCATTTTAAATATATCTTTGCCTTCATTATTAACAACCTTTTGGCGAACAAAACAGCAGACGAAGAAAAAGTAAAAATCACGAAAGAATCCTTTAAACGATCTTTGCGTATTTTTAAATACATAAAGCCCTACATAGGTGTTTTTACAATCGGGCTATTTTTCCTTTTTGTTACAGGAGCTACTGCATTAGCATTCCCTAAATTAATGGGAAGCATGATTGATGCATCTAAAAAAACGTCAATTGATGATATTAATAGGATAGCACTTATTCTTTTGGTGGTATTTATATTTCAGTCGATAGCGTCTTACTTCAGGATTTATACCTTCTCGTACGTTACTGAAAAAGCTTTAGGGAAAATGAGGCTGGATGTATACCAACACGTAATTAAGTTGCCAATGACCTTCTTCTCTTCTAGAAGAGTTGGGGAATTAAACAGTCGAATTTCAAGTGATGTTGAATTATTGAACACTACGTTTACAATTACAATTGCTGAGTTACTTAGACAAATAATTATTATCATAGGGGGTGTAATATTTCTATCTACCATTTCTGGTAAATTGACTCTGGGCATGTTATCTATTGTTCCCGTTGTGGCTATTTCGGCAGTTATATTTGGAAAATATATTAAAGGGTTTTCGAAACAAACTCAAGCTAAGATTGCTGAATCGAATGTAATTGTAGAAGAAACATTTCAAGGGATTGCTAATGTAAAATCATTTGCTAACGAACGTTTCGAAATCACACGATACGCTAACGACATTAAAGAAGTCGTATCACTGGCGATTAAAGGCGCCAAATGGCGTGGAGCATTTGCTTCTTTTATCATCTTCTGTATTTTCGGGTCTATTGTTGCGGTGGTATGGTACGGTGCAATTTTAGTGCAAGGTGGAGAACTTTCCATAGGCGAGTTAATCTCATTCATACTTTACACTGTGTTTATGGGTGCTTCTATTGGTGGGATTGCCGCGCAATATGCGCAGGTTCAAAAAGCAATTGGAGCTACTGAAAACCTAATGGACTTATTAGATGAAACTGCCGAAGAAATTAACACCCAAGAATCAAAATCGATTAAAATAAATGGAGACATTGAATTTAGTAATGTATCTTTCAACTACCCATCAAGAGAAGATGTAACAGTACTTTCAGATGTTTCATTCTCAGCAAAATCTGGACAATTAATAGCTGTAGTGGGTCCAAGTGGAGCAGGAAAATCGACTATCGCGTCTCTCCTATTTAGATTTTACGACTCAAAATCTGGCTCAATAAAAATCGATAATAAGCTAGTTACTGATTATGCGATAACCGAACTAAGAAACGAAATGGCAATTGTACCTCAAGATGTTATTCTTTTTGGTGGCACTATACAAGAGAACATAGCTTACGGAAAACCAAATGCAACGCTCGAAGAAATTAAACGCGCTGCAGAACAAGCCAACGCTAAAGAATTTATTGAAAATTTCCCTGAGCAGTATGATACTATTGTGGGAGAAAGAGGCGTACAGCTTTCGGGAGGACAGCGCCAACGGATAGCAATTGCACGAGCTGTTCTGAAAGATCCATCTATATTAATATTGGATGAAGCGACCAGCTCTTTAGATTCAGAATCTGAAAAACTTGTGCAAAACGCGCTGGAAAAACTAATGAAAGACCGCACCTCGATAGTAATTGCTCATCGCCTTTCTACAATTCGTAAAGCTGACAAAATTTTAGTACTAGAAAACGGGCAAATAAAAGAAAGTGGCACCCACGAAGAGCTTATCGCCTATGAGAAAGGGACCTATAAACATCTTTCTAATCTTCAATTCGAAACGTCATGAAAAGAATAATTACTCTTCTAAGCATTATCGTTTGTCTCAATTCATTTGCGCAAGAAACGATTGACACCCAACGCCCTACTTTGACAGAATCTAACACCTTAGTTGCCCCGGGCATTATACAAGCCGAAACCGGATTTACTTATATTGATGGCTTTTCTGGATTTAACACATTTGTGCGATTTGGAATTACTGAACGGTTAGAATTTAGATTTGCAACCACTTACACCTCACCTACTCTCGACTTAAGTGGCAAAGTTTTTATCTGGGAAGGCAAAGGTGCGATACCTGGTCTATCGTTTCAATTAGATTACAACCCATTTTTGGGGAGACAGAATTACACGCTCTCTGCTACTGGTAGTTTAAGCGAAAAATTCTTTTACACTGTCAATGCAGGAAATGACTACAATTGGTACGCGCTTGGTTTAATTGGATTTTCGTATAGTAAAGGATGCGTTTTTGCTGAATACAAATACCACGAAACCTATCAACAGATACATGGCGGAGTAACGTACATACTAAAAAATGAAGTACAAATTGATATCAATGGTGGCTTGATTGACTATACTACACCATATGTGGGTGCAGGTTTAGCGTTTAGGCTAAAGCCATTTGATATGCTTAAAAAAGCTGAAACACCTACAACTCCCGTTGCTGAATAAGCAAATTTGATTCACTGGGACGAAACATTATCAATCTGTAAACCAAATTGTTAGCAAATTAAGGACTAGAATTCAAAACACCCCAACACTAGTCAATCATTAATGGTTTTAATTGGTCAACCATTCTTTGGCTCAATTTGAATGATGAGGTTTCCAACTTTCTCTTTAGCCGGAAATAGCTTTAAACTTTGTTTGGAAAGTCGTAAAAAAGTAAGAAAACGCTCAGAGGGCGTAAGCTTCAAAAAAGCTTCTTCTTGCTTTCTATTACTCTCTTTCTTTGTATTAAATGATACCTGCATTATTTACAAAGTTAACGAATTAGATGAATCATTTTTAATTAACCCTAATCCCCTACAATTTCACCCAAACAACCTTCTTCGTTTCGAAAAACTCTTCGGTAAAGTGGTCGCATAAGTTAAATACGTTGTAATCTCTTTTTATTTCGGCAAGTTCATCTATAATATCACCGCCTTTTAGATAGAGAATTCCGTTTAACAGTTTATTACTGTTCTTTTTTAATGTTTTGCCATGCACCCAATTTATAAAGGGTTTCATTCGGGTTACTGCGCGGCTAATTACAAAATCGTATTTGTCTTTTACTTTCTCTGCTCTTTGGTTTTCGGCAGTTAGGTTGGTTAATCCAATTGCTTCGGCAACTTCGTTTACCACCTTAATTTTTTTACCAATAGAATCGACACAATGAAATCGACATTTAGGAAATAAAATTGCCAACGGTATTCCTGGAAAACCACCACCTGTACCAACATCTAACAGAGAAGTACCATTGGTAAACTGAATTATTTTTGCAACCCCTAACGAATGCAACACATGTCGCTCATACAGCTGGTCAATATCTTTCCTAGATATTACATTTATCTGGTCGTTCCATTCTGCATACAAGCTTTCTAATTGCGAAAACTGCTGCTTTTGGTGGTCAGTTAAATCGGGGAAATACTTGAGAATAAGTTCTACGCCTTGCATGGCTATCGCTTATATTTTATCCTTAGAATTCTTCAAAATCTGGTATAAGAAATCTCTTGCTCTAAAAAGCTGAGCTTTAACAGTTCCCAAAGGAATTTCCAATTCTGCTGAAATTTCTTCGTAAGAATATTCTTTAAAATAGCGAAGCTCAACCAACTCTCTATAACGAGGTTTAAGTTGCTCCACAACATCACGCATCAATTTAATTTTTTGTTGGCGCACTAATTCTTCTTCAGGATCACGTGTATTCGATTTTAAATCAATCTGTATTTCGCCACCTTCATCATCAAATATGCCCTTATCGATAGAATACAATTTCATCTTTTTCTTTCTAATGAAATCGATACAGTTGTTACTTGCTATTTTGAATAGCCAGGTACTAAATGCATAATTAGGCGTGTATTGCTCCAATCGTTTAAATGCCTTACCAAATGCTTCGATTGTTAAATCATCAGCATCTTCGCGGTTATTAACCATTTTTAGCAACATAAAATAGATAGAATCTCGATATCGGTTCATCAAATTAGCATAAGCCATCTGATCACCACCAATCGCCTTTTTCACCAGCGTGTAATCTTGCTTACCCTTATCTGACAAATTTGAATTTATATCGTCTTCCATTTCCCTGGTTTGATAACTATATTGGATAGTGTAATTAATGGGTAGATGAGTATTAACAATATTTCAAACACTGGTGCACAGTACCAAATACCTCTTTCACCCATCTTTTTTTCACTTTGCTGAAATATCAATAATTGAATCAGCATTCTGGCGCTAAATATTCCCAATACAATATGCCATTGAAAACCGGCTATAATAAGAGCTAAGAAAGCTGCGTGAAACACGACAACACTGCCGGTTAATATAGCTAACAAAAGTAGATGTACTGCTTTATATTGATTACCTGTAGTCATATGTCTTCTTTTCTGATCAAACCAATCATTAAATGATTCTTTAGGTTTCGAAATTGTATTGGCTAATGAACCGATCACAACTTCAGTATTACTAGAATTGCCGGTTTCGTTAACAAACAAGTCGTCATCACCAGATTTGATGTGTTGATGACTTGCAAAACCTCTGTTTTTAAAGAATAAATCTTTACGGTACGCCATGTTCCTACCCACACCCATATAGGGAACTCCTAATTTCGCAAAGGACAAATATTTGATAGCAATATAAATAGCGTCAAAACGGATTAGTGTATTCAGTAAACCAGCTTTCTTTTCATAACCACCATACCCCAATACAATCTCCTTTCCTTCATTAAACCCATTACTTAACGCTGATAACCATTCTTTAGAGCTCGGTTTACAATCTGCATCTGTAAACACGATAAGATCATTTGCTGCAGCTTTAATCCCTAATGTAATTGCAAATTTCTTTCCGCCATAAAAGTTGACTGTTTCTTTTAACGTTGTGACTTTAAAGTTATCATATTTCATAGAAAAAGCACGAAGCACATCTTGTGTGTCATCAGAAGAACAATCATCAACAACGATAATTTCAAAATCTGGGTGATTTTGTTCTAGAATTAAAGGCAGGTTTTCTAACAAGTTTTTCTCCTCGTTTCGTGCAGCAATCACAACAGAAACAGGCTCCTTAGCCACCTTTGCTTTGCGTTTACTAGCAAACGCTAGTGAGCCAAAAACAATGGAATAAATAAGCACCTGCAAACTTGCAGCAACGACAAATACCCAAAAAATGATTTCTATTATTCCCACGATTCCAAAACTACTAGGACTTTAAAGGTAAAGATTTTTGAATACATAAAGGTTTCCACATCTACTTGTTAGTCATTTAAATGGACTGGATATAGAAATGATAAACCATTAGATATAAAACTGCTATATTTAAGCAAAATTATAAACCCTAAAACTAATTCATGAAAAAAACTTTACTTAGTGTGTTATCAATTATAACCATATCATTTACTTCAATGGCACAAATTATTGGGCCAGATGTTCAAGTAACCGAAATTATTGAACCCGCTTCATCTGTAACTACAATTGCTGGCAATTCTACTGTTGATGTTAACTTCACTTTCGAAGTTGGTGCAGATACATTGCACACAGGAGACTCTGCTCTTGTGTTTTCTGTTTCTTTAGACGGTACAACGCCAGTTGGATTTTACATTCCTATTACACAAGATATTACTTCTGGGTCTGGATTATTATCTCTTCAGACACCATTAAGTTATTCTACAACAGGTATGAGCTCTGGCGAAGTTGATCTTTGTGTTACTTTCTTAGGATTTAGTAACGGTGCTGGATTACCAACTCCAGATGCCAATCTAGCTAACAATCAAGTTTGTAAAACGGTAAACACTCCTGAGCCCGCTGCAATTGAAGAAATCAATTTGGTTACCTCACTATTTATGAGTGACAACCAATTGGTTTATGATGTAAAAACCCATGAAGCTATTAGCTTTGCTGTATACAACACTTCTGGTCAGTTAGTTATAACTGAAACAAGCAACAACACTGCTGGTTCAATTAATTTTTCTGATTTAAGCAATGGAGTATATTTCGTTAATGTTCAAACTGGAGATGAAGTATTCACTAAAAAAATTGCTAAATTCTAAGAATAACTGCTTATTATTTAAAAAGCCTCGCAATTGCGGGGCTTTTTTCGTTTATTTTGCCTCAAAATATCAGCGTACAGAATGCAATTCGAATTAAATAGTGAAGATGCCTCATCAAAGGCTAGAGCGGGAACAATAACAACCGACCACGGAAAAATAGAAACGCCTATTTTTATGCCTGTTGGCACTGCTGGAACGGTTAAAGGCGTCCACCAACGTGAACTAGACGAAGACATTAAAGCTCAGATCATCTTAGGTAATACGTATCATCTATATATAAGACCGGGATTAGATGTTATCGAAAAAGCAGGAGGTCTTCACAAATTCAACAACTGGCATAAGCCAATTCTAACGGACAGTGGTGGATACCAAGTATATTCTTTAGCAGGCCAGCGAAAAATAAAAGAAGAAGGTGTTAAGTTTTCGTCTCATGTTGACGGCTCTAAACTTTTCTTTACTCCCGAAAACGTAATGGATACGCAACGAACAATTGGTGCTGATATCATAATGGCATTTGATGAATGCACACCTTATCCTTGCGAATACAACTACGCCAAACGCAGTATGAAAATGACACATCGTTGGCTAAAAAGATGTTGTGATCGATTCGATTCAACCGTGCCAAAATATAGTTACGACCAAACATTCTTTCCTATTGTTCAAGGAAGTGTCTATAAAGATTTGAGAACCAAATCTGCAGAAACAATTGCATCCTATGAAAGAGAAGGAAACGCTATCGGTGGCTTATCTGTGGGTGAACCTCACGAAGAAATGTACGCCATGACAGATTTGGTTTGCAATATACTTCCTAAGGATAAACCACGATATTTAATGGGAGTTGGTACACCTGCCAATTTATTGGAGAACATTGCGTTAGGAGTTGATATGTTTGATTGTGTTATGCCTACAAGAAATGCCAGAAATGGTCAACTTTTCACCCAAAATGGCATCATGAACATTAAAAATGAAAAATGGAAAGAAGATTTCTCTCCACTAGATCCTGAAGGAACTTCATATGTAGATTCGCAATACTCTAAGGCTTATGTTCGCCATCTAATCACATTAAACGAGCGACTCGGAGCTCAGATAGCAAGTATTCATAACTTAGCATTTTATGTATGGTTGGTTAATGAAGCGAGAAGACAGATTATTGCAGGAACATTCACTTCTTGGAAGAATACAATGGTAAAAAAAGTTGCTGAAAGAATTTAGTGAAAAAGTTAGACATTTATATCGTTAAGAATTTCCTTGTCACGTTCTTTTTTCTTTTGGGAATTATCATGTCCATTGCTGTAGTATTTGATATTTCAGAAAAATTAGAAGATTTTCTAACCAATGAACCGTCAACAAAAGCTTTAGTAATTGATTATTACCTCAATTTTATAATCTACTACACAAATCTCTTTAGCGCACTATTAATTTTTATCGCAGTTCTATTCTTTACCGCCAAGCTAGCTGCACGAACTGAGATAATTGCCATACTTACTAGCGGTGTGAGTTTTAATCGCTTGCTTGTCCCTTACTTTATTGCTGCAACCATTTTAGCATCACTATCTTGGTACGCTAATAATTACTTGGTGCCGCAGGCAAACAAAACGAGACTGCAATTCGAAGAGACTTATGTTAATGGCTTTTCAAGCTATAAAATAAAGAACATACATAAGCAAATTACTCCTGAGGAGATTATATACATGGAATCTTACAACAATTTGAAAGACATTGGATATAAGTTTGCTTGGGAAAAATGGAAAGACGGCAAATTGAAATTCAAGATGATGTCAGACTTCATTAGGTGGGATAGTATTGGGAATCAATGGCAAATTGAACGTTATACTACTCGACAAATAAATGGGCTTGATGAAGAAATAATTCATGGTGCTAGAATCGACACTACCATAACCAACATGTTTCCTTCAGATTTTGAGCGAAGTTATACCCAAGTATCGACTATGCAGACTCCTGCGCTGAAGAAATTCATTGAAGAGCAGCGACAAATTGGTTCCGATGAAGTAACTTACTACGAGTTAGAACTCTATCAGCGCTCATCTATGCCTTTTGCTACCTATATATTAACATTAATTGGTGTTGCTGTCGCGAGTAGAAAAATTAGAGGGGGAACTGGAATTCATATTGCACTTGGACTGGGTGTAAGCGTATTATATATCCTGGCAATGAAGGTTACTACTGTATATGCTACTAATGCAGGGTTAAACCCTTTTATTGCAGTTTGGATACCGAACGCGTGCTTTGCTTTAATATCCATTTATATCTATAAAAAAGCCCCGAAATAGTTTTTAAAATCTTCCTTTCCAGGTGAAAAACTGGTTAAAACTTAAGGCCGGTTCTTGATCGAAAATTCCATATATAGTCGAACCACTTCCGGTCATGGATGCATATTCTGCACCGCTATCATATAACTCCTTTTTTAAGGATTCAATCTGTGGATATTTCCTAAAAACAGATGTCTCGAATTTGTTGATTATTGATTCTTTCCAACTACTAAGTGGGCTTGTTAAGTTATCGATTAAATCAGTCTTCGAATCATCCACAGTGACACCGTTAAATGCATCTGCTGTACTTACATGAATATTAGGATTCACCAAAATAATCCATTTACCTGATAAATTCACTTTAAAAGGACGCAGAACCTCTCCCTTTCCAGCAGCGACTGCCGAACGGTTTTCAATAAAAAAAGGACAATCACTCCCTAACTGGGCTGCATAATTTATCCTTTTTTTTATTGAAATGTTGAGCTCGAAAAGTTCATTCAACATATTAATACAAAATGCTCCATTGGCAGACCCCCCTCCTAAACCAGCACCCATAGGAATAACTTTATGCAGATGCATTTTAACATTACCAATCGAATAATCGTTTTTGATTATGTTATAGGCTTTTATGCAGAGGTTGTTAGCTGAGTAGCCCGGAATATCAAGACCCGAAGAAGTAAATTCAAACTCCTTGCTTTTCACTAACTCTAAAACATCGAAAAAAGCTACAGGATAGAATAATGATTCAATATCATGAAACTCATCAGCTCGCTTACGGAGGATGTTTAACCCTATATTTATTTTTGCGTTAGGGAAAGTTATCATTTTAGCAACTAGTCTTCCTAATTACAATCTCTGAAGTGGTGTGCAAACGCCATCAACACAGCTATAACACTTCAACTTATCTTTAAATACTGATGATTTAAATATTGACTTATTCATCAGCATTCTCACACATTCTTGTATTCCTTCAATAATTGAGGGATGTGGATGCACTAATTCTGCTAAAATACTAATCCCCACATTCATTTTTATAAGCAATGCAACTCCTTGAATGGCGCTTGACGCATGCTCACCTACAGCCCGCATACCAAGAATTTTCATCTCCTTGTCATTCGTTACTATAATCTTGAAGAATCCCTGCGTTTTACGCATTGCAATAGCTCTTGCAATACATGAATAATCAATTTGCACAACCTTTACAGGAATGTTTTTCTCGAGGCAATCTTGCTCACTCATGCCCACTCCAGCAACTTCGGGGTCAAGAAACATAATACTTGAGATATTGTCGTAAGATAACTTATCTGTTGTTTGCTTAAACATTAATTCAACTGCGTGCCTTGCTTCTAGTTCACCCATATTTACTAATGCTACTCTTCCTGTAACATCGCCCACAGCATATATATTTGGAATATTGGTTTTCGTATCGTCATCGCCAATATGAACACCTCTTTTACTCATTTTGACACCAGCCTCTTCCATGCCAATGTTTTTAACATTTGGCGAACGACCAATAGAAATCATCGCTTTTTCAGCTTGCATGATTTCCCTTGTCCCATCTGGCAAAGACACTTCAAACTCAACTCCTTCATCTTTGTGGTTCATGGAAACTAGAGTTACTGAATGAAATATTTCCACTCCCTTCTCCTGCAAATTATCGGCAACTAATTTGGCAACATCTTCATCTTCAAAAGGTAGAATTCGCTCAGCTCTATCAAGCAAATACACTTTAGTTTTTCCGAAATTGGAAAAAATGGTGGCAAATTCACACCCAATGACCCCTGCCCCGACTATCACCAAACTTTTGGGGAAATCTTCAATCTGATGTATGCCATCACTGGTCATTATAGTTTTTTCATCTATCGCGACATTTGGCAATTTTCTTGCGTGACTTCCGGTTGCTATTATTATATTTTCTGTGTCAATTATTTTCTTTTCTCCACTATGTTTGGTGACTTCAACCTGGCTTGGATTCAACATCTTACCAAAGCCACGCTCGTAACGAAATACAATTTCTTCAGTTTCTGTCTGTAATAACTTTAAATGACATGAGTACTGAAATTTTCGATCGAAAATCGCTTCATTCATTGTTCGCTTTACCTCTTCCCAGCTAATCTCAAATTTTTGTCTACCAGTAGAAACAACAGTCTTGTTTACCTCATATACCTTTTGAGATAACTCCCAAAGTGTTTTAGAAGAAAGTGCGCCGTTATAAACCCCTGCACCACCAACCTTATCATTTTCTACAAGGATGACTTTTTTTCCTAAATCAATCGCTCGCATAGCAGCAGCATACCCCGTAGGCCCGCCACCAATTATACACAAATCAAATTTTCCCATTACGACTCTATTTAGCGAAGCGAAAGATAAAAAAAGTTATGACTAAATTTCATTATTAATGTTTGGAACTTATAAATTCAAGCGCTTATCCTTAGGGAATTTAACAGCGAATTTTATAATAAACGTCTTAGCTTCAGCTGGTTCTAATTTCACTTCCCAGTTTAGGTAGCCGTTTTTCTCATCTTGTTTAG
>Ga0209406_1001363_pt1 | contig 18052 bp, 11 predicted proteins | sample COGITO_mtgs_1204_FD_184808 | JGI IMG/M metagenome (GOLD analysis project Ga0209406, IMG submission 184808) | Pelagic marine microbial communities from North Sea - COGITO_mtgs_120426 (SPAdes) (version 2) | ecosystem: Environmental > Aquatic > Marine > Epipelagic ...
CTCAAGCAGCGTCTCGATTTCACTTTGAACGGCCTTGGGTAACGCAAAAACCGCGCAAGGTTCTTCGCAAACAGCGGACACCGTATGCGGCTGAAAATCATCAACGGCGCCATAAGTTTGACTATCGGTCTCGGTGAACGCTCTGTTTTCAAATGCGTCGTTGACGAGATTGAGTCGACCTGTCAGCAGCCAATGCGAATCCGCATCATGACTGAAGCGCTTAAAAATGAGTGCGCCGGCAGGCTGATGTTTGATCTCGCCGCGCGCTGCGATTTTAGTAAAGTCTGCATCGGAAAGCGCGGAAAAAGGGCTCAATCCCTTCAGGATTCTGAGTTGGCTGTCGTCCATTATGCGTCGTTCATGACCAAGGGAGTGTCAGTATAGTCCCTCTGCGGTGATCATCAAGGCGCACTGCGTGATCTATTGGCATGACCTGGTTCTTGATTCAGCGGGCAGATGCCGTTTGAGTGGCTATTGTGAGGCTGTTTTGATCAGTGTCGCTGAGATTTGCGCGGCTCTCGCCATCGCTGATGGTTTGTGAACAGTGACCTCGACCCGCGTCAGTGGATAGTGGGTCAGTAAATGGTCGGCGGCAACATTCGTCAGGGTCTCGAGCAGTTTAAAGCGCCTGGCCTGGATGAGCTTGGCGAGATCTCGGGTGAGGGCATCATAGTCTATGGCCAAGGTGAGATCGTCCTTGCTGGCTGGCGGCGCAAAATCATATTCCAAACCAAGATCCAAATAGATTGTTTGTAAGACCTCGCGTTCTCGCGGGTAAGCGCCAATGATGGTTTCTATTTCAAGCTGGGTGACGTCAATGCGGCCTTGTCGGGTCATGTGGCCAGCCCCTGAAGTTCGGTCATAGGCCATCTTGGGCGCGCAATGATCTCATGGTTATCGTGCTGCCATTGGCTTCGACGGAGTAGGCCCGCAATCGCAATCATCGCGCCGTTATCGGTGCAGAATTTAAGGTCTGGATAGCTCACCTCAACCTGTAAGGTTTGGCTCAGGGCTTGAAGGCTCGCCCGAAGCGACGTGTTGGCGCTGACCCCGCCGGCTAAAACAAGGGTCGGATATCCTGTTTGTGCCAGCGCGCGGGTGCATTTAATTTTAATGGTCTCAACAACCGCGTCTTCAAAGGCCCGCGCGATATCAGCCCGATCCTGATCGCTTGGGTCCTTTAAGGCTCTTAAGGTGTTCATGGTGTGAGTCTTAAGACCACTGAAGCTGAAGTTCAGTCCTGGTTTTTGGGTCATTGGCCTAGGGAAGTGAAATCGGCCTTTGGCCCCGTGGGTTGCCAAAGCGGCTACCTGTGGTCCTCCGGGATAACCCAATCCCAGCATCTTGGCAACCTTGTCGAAGGCTTCGCCGGCCGCGTCGTCCATGGACTCGCCTAGGATTTCGTATTCTCCAGGCTGGCTGCAGGCCATGAGCTGAGTATGCCCGCCGGAAACCAAGAGCGCGACAAAGGGATATTGCGTTGGTGTCTCGGTCAACTGGGTGGCTTGCAGGTGGCCTTCCATGTGATGAATGCCAATGGCGGGAATGTTCCAAGCCAGCGCAAGCGATTTGGCGATGCTTGCGCCAACCAGCAGGGCGCCAATCAGGCCGGGCCCTTCGGTATAAGCAATTGCGTCGATCTGATCCGGTTTGGTTTCGGTTTGCGCCAAGATCTGATCAATCATCGGAAGGCATTTTCGGATATGGTCTCGGGAGGCCAACTCCGGAACAACACCGCCATAAGCTTTATGGACATCAATTTGGCTATACAGAAGATCGGCCATTAATCCCAGGGAATCGTCATACAGAGCAATTCCGGTTTCATCACAAGATGTTTCGATCCCCAAAACGCGCACGTTTGGCTCCAGACGGTATTGATTGAGATGGCAATTATAGACCGAGGGTTGCGTCGCGTCTGCAACGATTGGAGCGTGCGGGCAAAGACTAAGCTGGGTAAGGCTAAAAAGGTTTAGCCTTTTTGGGGCTTTTGCAATTGCTCGGGATTGTGTTTAGAATCCGCTCTCCATTTGGCTGGTGTAAAAGAAACAATGCCCTACGTAAAAGTAAAAGAAAACGAACCGTTTGACATCGCACTCCGACGCTTTAAGCGATCCTGCGAAAAAGCCGGTGTCCTGGCCGATGTTCGTAAACGCGAGTTTTACGAAAAGCCAACGTCAATCCGAAAGCGTAAAGCGGCAGCGGCTGTAAAGCGATATGCGAAAAAAGTGCAAAGAGAATCAAGAAAGATGGAGCGGCTCTACTAGTCAGAGCGCTTTAGCTCAGAGCTCTTTAGCGGGCTATGACCCTCATAGCCTTATTACCGTTCAGCACAGCCTCTGACACTTGCCGCGCGTCTTGGCACTCCCCTTAGTCCTCCTTTTCCTGAACCATCGAGGCGTTTTATGTCAGCATCCCTAAAAGATCGGCTACAAAATGATGTCAAAGATGCCATGCGAGCACGCGCCAAGCAAACCTTAGGTACCCTGCGTTTAATCATGGCTGAGTTGAAGCGACGAGAAGTTGATGAACGGATTGAATTATCTGATCAAGATGTGTTGCTAATCCTTGAGAAGATGGTGAAACAAAGAAGAGATTCCTTGAGCCAATACCTTGCTGCAGATCGCCAAGATCTAGCAGACCAAGAGCAGTTTGAGCTTGATTTGATTGCCCAATACTTACCTGAACCCTTGTCCGATGAAGCGGTTTTAACGCTGATTGAAGAGGCCATCGAAGCCGCGGGCGCGCGCGAAATGTCGAAAATGGGTCAGGTAATGGGCTGGGTTAAAGACCGGGCGCAGGGCCGAGCCGATATGGCGAAGGTGGGCCAGCTGGTGAAGGCGCAATTAAGTCAGGGTTAGCTTGCGAATCCACAAGGCCCCTGCCACACTTCTTAGCCGTTAAAGTGCATTGGTATCGCGGTGATTCCTCCTACTTTTATTGATGAGCTTCTTGCCCGAACCGATATTGTTGAGATTATCGAGTCCCGGGTCGCACTGAAGAAAACAGGTCAAAATTTTTCCGGTCTGTGTCCGTTTCATCAAGAAAAATCCCCCAGTTTCTCTGTGAGTCAGGAAAAACAGTTCTATTACTGTTTCGGTTGTCAGGCTTCCGGCTCGGCATTGAAATTCTTAATGGAATTTGACCGCATGGATTTTTTATCTGCGGTTGAATCCCTTGCGGGTCGCTTGGGTTTGGCGGTGCCAAATGATGCCTCAAGCGAGGATCGCGAGGCGGTTGCACAGCGTAAGTTGATTTTTGACACCCTCGCAGAGGCAAAAGATTTTTATAAACAACAGCTTCGATCGAACCCCCAGCGGGGACGAGCGGTTGATTATTTAAAACAAAGAGGCCTGACTGGGGAAGTCGCGAATCGGTTTGAAATTGGGTTCGCGCCGCCGGGTTGGCAGAATTTGTTGGGGTCAAAGCCTGAATCGTCAAGCTATCTGAGTCGTCTCTTAGATGCGGGTCTCGTGGTGACCCAAGATGCCGAGGATAAACGCTACGATCGCTTTCGGGATCGGGTGATGTTTCCGATTCGGGATCTACGTGGGCGAACCATCGCTTTTGGCGGTCGGGTGATCGGCGACGGCAAGCCGAAATATTTGAATTCCCCTGAAACTGCGGTGTTTCATAAAGGGCGAGAGCTTTATGGCTTGTTCGAGGCCCGTCGCAGTCAGAAAAACTTGTCAAGGTTGCTGGTTGTCGAGGGTTACATGGACGTGGTGGCGTTGGCGCAAAACCAAATTGAGTTTGCGGTTGCGACTTTGGGTACGGCGACATCGGATGAACACATCCAAAGAATGTTTCGCCAGGTCTCAGAGATTATTTTTTGTTTTGACGGCGACGCTGCTGGCCGGCGTGCCGCTTGGAAAGCGATGCTGACGGTCCTGCCGCATTTGAGCGATGGTCGAAGCGCTCGGTTCATGTTTCTGCCCGATGGTGACGACCCCGATTCATTGGTAAGACGGATCGGGCAAGCGGCGTTTCTTGCCCAGCTGGCGGCATCTCACTCGGTTGCTGACTGGCTCTTTGAAAAGCTGGCGCAAGATTTAAAAGACAAGGGCCTTGATCCGACTGGGATTGCCGGTAAAGCCGCTCTAAGTAAAGACGCAATGCCGTTAATTAATCTAATGCCGGAAGGCGTGTTTCGGCAGCTCATGATAGACGCCCTCTCGCAGAATACGGGTTTGTCGACCCAAAGGCTCCAAGATGTAACGGAAAAATACGACGGCTCGCTTGAAAGCGACATTCAAGATGCTCAGCCGCGGCATGACGAGACGACGCCCGAGGTTCAAAATGCTCGGGCCCCGGAGGCGATGATTCGTGCGAGTCTGGACCCTGCATTATCGCTGCTGATTCTCCAGCCCGAGTTGGCCTTTGAGTTTGAGGTTGAGGCCTTTGAGTGCTTAACGCGCGGAGATCAAGACCAATTGCTTCAGGCGATTGCCTTGGGCGTGCATGCAGGAAGCTTGAACTCTCCGGGTGAGATTCTCGCGAAGTTCAGTGGCAAGCCAGAGCAGATGTTTTTAAAAAAAGCTTTTGAATACAAGCCTTTACTTGGAACAGAGCACCTTAAAGACGAGTTTATAGGGCTCATGAAAAGTAAGTTCAAACGCTACAGCCAGCAGGACGGACGGGCTCAGATCGACGCGTTATTGCAAAAACCGCCATCGCAATTGTCCGAAGAGGAGCGTGGGCTAATCCGGCAGTACTTTTCAAAGACGCCGGCTGGCGATGACCCATCATTAATCCCATGAATTTTCTACCATTCTAGTGCGGCTTGCCCTGGTCTGGACTGGCTAAACGCCCAAGACGACCCTATACTAATTTGCTCCTTTGGGGGGATGAAGCGAAAGAGGGGTGTTATGGTCAGCGTTCTTGCTCAAAAACAATCAAGGTTAAAGAAGCTCATTGCGCTCGGTAGAGGGCAGGGGTACCTCACTTATTCTGAGGTGAACGACCATCTACCAGATGATATTTCGGATCCGGAACAGATCGAAGATATTATTGGCATGATCAACGACATGGGGATCATGGTCTATGAAACGGCGCCGGAAGCCGATGATTTGATGGTCGAAGCCGACGTCACGGATGATCTGGCCGCAGATGAGGCGGCGGCGGTGCTTGTGGCCGTTGAAAACGAAACAGGACGAACGTCCGATCCGGTCCGCATGTATATGCGAGAGATGGGTACGGTTGATTTGCTGACCCGCGAAGGTGAAATTGAAATTGCCAAACGGATCGAAGAAGGAATACGAGATGTGCTCGATGCTGCATCAGGATTCCCGGGCGTTGTTGAGCGCATCCTGAGTCGCTATCAAGAAACCCAACAAGAAGACGGTAAGCTGATTGATTTGATCATTGGCTTTTTAGATCCTGCTGAGCATGTCGCGCCCGCCGCCCAAGTCGTCCCAGGAGAGGCCAAAGACGAAGATGCGGCTGAAGTGGATAACGGGCCTGATGCGGAGCTCGCAGCAGAGCGGTTCGGGATCTTAGAAAAACAGCGGGCTAAAACGGCTCGTTCAATTAAGCGCAATGGCCGTCAATCTGATGCGGCGCAAAAGGAACTTGCGGCTTTGGCGGTTGCCTTTCAGTACTTCAAGTTTATTCCGAAAGAGTACGAACGAATAATTAACGAGGTCAAAGCGCCGCACCAAGAAATCCGCCGTTCAGAACGCCAGATCATTGCGCTCTGCGTTCGCGAGGCCGGCATGAGTCGCAAAGCATTTATGGATGCGTTTCCGGGCAATGAATGTGACTTGAAGTGGTCTGCCAAACAAATCAAAGCCGGTGTCAGTAAGTTGAAAGGCGTTCAGGACGAGGTGGTCCGGGCCCAAAAACGGATCGTCAGTATTTCAGAAGCGGCGGGGCTGACAGTGGCTGATTTGAAGGATCTGAATCGCCGGCTATTTATTGGCGAGGCCAAAGCGCGTCGCGCGAAGAAAGATATGGTTGAGGCCAATCTCCGTTTGGTGATTTCAATTGCGAAGAAATATACCAACCGGGGGTTGCAGTTTTTAGACCTGATCCAAGAAGGCAATATTGGGTTGATGAAAGCCGTCGACAAATTCGAATACCGACGAGGCTATAAATTTTCGACCTATGCGACTTGGTGGATTCGTCAAGCAATCACGCGTTCAATCGCCGACCAAGCAAGAACCATTCGAATCCCCGTGCATATGATCGAAACGATCAACAAATTGGCTCGGATTTCTCGGCAAATGCTACAGGAGATGGGGCGGGACCCAACGCCGGAAGAGCTTGGTGTCCGCATGGAAATGCCGGAAGAAAAGGTGCGTCGCGTGCTAAAGATTGCTAAGGAGCCAATCTCCATGGAAACGCCGATTGGCGATGACGACGATTCCTCTTTGGGCGATTTTCTGGGTGAGGATGCTAATGGCGATGCGGCCGCCGTGGGCGCGCCTTTGGACGTTGCAACAGAGGAAGGCTTGCGGGATGCCACCCGTAATATCCTGGCAGGCTTAACCGCCAGAGAAGCCAAAGTGCTTCGAATGCGGTTTGGGATTGATATGAATACTGATCACACGTTGGAAGAGGTGGGTAAGCAGTTTGATGTGACCCGAGAGCGGATACGGCAAATCGAAGCCAAGGCCTTGCGCAAATTGCGACACCCCAGCCGTTCAGACCATCTAAAGAGTTTCCTAGACCAGTAGGCCGAGTTAGCGTCCTAGTTAGGCGGTTTTCGACTGTTATTTGGGGCGTCACTGAGCGCTGGTCGCCGAACGCTGAGTGCGGGGCCGTAGGACAGCGCCAAATCTAAGCCAAATTTTGACGGTCGATTGACGCGGTCGTTCGACGAGGTCGTTCGACGAGGCCCTTCGACGAGGCCCAGACGCTTTCAAAAACGATAGCTTGGTTAGTACTGAGCCGTGCCACCATCGACGCTGAGCAGCGCGCCGGTGATCCCGCCACCGACGTCGCTTGCAAGCAAAACGGCAACCGCCGCCACTTCCTCGACGGTGTTGGGTCGTTTAATCGCCGCTTCTTGCGAAAAAGTCGTGACCATTTCGTCGAAGGTCATGCCCATTGCCTCAGCGGTCTTGGGGCCATTATCCCGAACAATATCCGTGATAATCAGTCCGGGACAGATGGCGTTCACGGTAATGCCCTCGGTACCAACTTCTCGAGCAATTGATTTGGTCATGCCGTTTACCGCATGTTTTGCGGTGCTATAGGCCGTCAATACGGGCTTGCCGTGTTTGCCTTCCATCGACGAGATATTAATAATGCGTCCCCACTGTTGCGGCAGCATCAGCTGCAAGGCCCGGCGGGTGCCCCAAAAAGTCGAGTACACATTCCATTTCATACATTCGTCAAAGGATTCATCGCTGAGGTTTGCCGCCGGTTGCAAGTCACCTGCGCCGCCCGCGTTATTCACCAAGATGTCTAATCGACCAAATTGCTCGGCGGTTGCGCTAACGAAGTGTTCAATCGACGCCTGGTCCATCGCATCACCTTGAATGAAAACTAAGTGATCACCGGCGCTCAGTTCTGCGAGCATCGCCTCGGCTTTCGCTGGGTTTCTCGCCATGATCGCAACTTTCGCGCCTTCGGCGAGAAAAGCCTCCGCAATTGCGCGACCGATCCCGGCTGATCCGCCCGTGATAGCAGCAACTTTTCCGTCTAATTTCATCTGTTGGTCCTCAAGTTAATAAGTCAAATGCATTCAGCGCGTCGATTGAACGCAGAGAATTGCCCAATAGTGTTTCGCCCAGCGCCCGACCCCGTTCATTGGCCAGATCCAGTGCGCTACAAATTACCACGGCATAGCAAAGGAAATACAGTGCACATTGAGTGAAACGTTGCCTGCAATCCTCGATTGGATAGTCAACGCCTAACTTGGTGAGTTCGGCGTGATAGAGCGCGACCCAATCTTGGGCATCCCGGACGGCATCGCTAGGGCTTTGCGTTAGAAAGTAGGCAAGATCATGTTCTGGTGCGGATTTTGATACCGCCTGGAAATCAACGAGCGCGATGTGATCCGGACCAAAAAAGATGTTGTCCAGGCGCATATCGCCGTGACTGATGCAGATGGGGTCTGCGGTAATGGCGTCAAGTAAGGTTGGCAGATGGTCCGGGAGCTTTGGAGCGAGGCGCTCGGCCTGCTCTGAAATCAGCTCCGGAAACAACCTCGTAACAACGGGCCAGCCGGCTGAAAACCCAGCTTGCATACCGGTAACTTGGGCCTCGTTATTGTGTCGCTCGATCGACGGGAACGCCGTCGTCTTGAAAGTCTCGGCATGAAATTTTGCTAAGGCTTTAACCACTTGCTCGCACTGCGCAATGCTGCAGCCGGCAACCTGATCACCAATCTCGTATTGGTCTAGATCCTCGAGCAGGAGCACGAAGGCGCGGGAGTCGGGATCGTAGCCCGCATGAAAACAACGGGGTGCGCGAATCGATAGGGTAGGCGCAATCTCGGTGTAAAAGGTGATTTCTCGTTCGTACATTTGATAAAGCCCGGCAACCGCGCGATTGTCGGCGACGGGTGATTGGAACTTTGCGATCAAGGTTTTGGGACAACCCTCGCCTTCAAGGGTTACACGGGTTACGAGGCCCAATATACCGACCCCCTCACCTAATGGTTTGACAGAAAAAGCATTGACCTGGCAATCCAGTACGGCGCTTAACCAGTGTGTCGTCAGTGCCTCCGGTGATATAGGAAAGAGGGTTGTCATATGGCTTTCTCCGGGATTTTTATCGCAGGGCTTAGTTGCGCCAAGATTGGGTCCGCTCTATGGCTTGTCTGAAGTATTTTAGGCTTAGGCCAAGGCAGACAATGGCAACCGAGTAGTTAATCAAAGCGAGCAATGAAATGGACTGACCCAATGCCAGCTCGCTTTCGAAGACAAAGTCGCTGATCACCGCGGGTAAAGATGGTGCAAAGCTATAGGATAAGAAGTTAACCGCGATCAGATAAAAGGCAACCATCTGGCCGCGAAGCTCATTTGGGGACACCGTTTGCAGGGTGGCAATAATCAGACCTGGCGGCATCGACATACAAAATGTGACGGGAACGAGCAGTGCCAAGGCGACATAGGGATCGGGTGCTACAGTTAAGAAGGCCGCCAAAGGCAGCAGAGCAACGGTCGAATAAAGCACGACGCGTAAGGTTGCATCCACTTGGCCGCGTTTAATCATGGCGCTCGCAAAGAGCCCGCCGGCAACGCTGCCCGTTATCCCAACAACCAGCGCGATGCTGCCATAGGATAAGCCAATTTCTGTTCGGCTCCATTCATGGTTTCTAACAAAGTATTCCACCAGCCAGCTGAACAAGGACCAGCCTTGGGTTGCAAGGCATAAATAACCGAGGAAGACGAAAAAGAAAAAATGTTTCCGGCTTTTTATGAAGGCCCAGACGTCTTTCATTGGCACTGAGGTGTCATCCGCCAGCTGCTTATTTTTGCGAGCGGGCTCAATTAAAAACCACATGGCGAGGGCGACGAGCAGGCCTGGCGCGCCAACCAGCATTAAAACCATCTGCCAAGAGTAGATCTCTCCTAAAACGGGCACGACGAAATTGGGTGTGCTTTCAAGATAGTCAATTAAGGGCCCACCAGCGATATTGGCGAGGCCTTGGCCAATGAAGGGCGCAGAGGCCACAATGCCAATGGCAATTGGAAGGCGCTCAGGGGGAAAATAGTCGGCCAGGGCTGAGTTTGCCGCCGGCCCGAGCGTTGCCTCACCCACGCCAACGCCCATCCGGGCAAGGAAGAGCTGCCAGTATTGGGACGCGGCGCCGCACATCATGGTCATGAAGCTCCAACCGGCAATGCCTGCTGTCATCAACTTGATTCGGTTGTAGCGATCTGCGATCCGACCCGCAGGATAGGTCATAAGGGTATAAAACAGGGCAAAGGCGAACCCCATGATCAGCGAGACTTGCGTGTCGGAAATGCCGCCCAGGTCGCGCTTAATGGGGCCAATCATGACGTTGAGAATTTGCCGATCGATGATTGAGAAAGTCGAAGCCAAGGTGAAGATAAAGACCACGAGGATCAGATAGCGATTCGAAAAGGTTTGATTCACAGCGACAGCCTAGGGATTTTCAATCGAGGGTCAAGATATCACAGAATCCCAATGGGTGGTTCGACTTCCCCAGGCTGCCGCTGCGAAGTGCTGTTTTGCCGTATAGAAAAGGAGCGGTTGCGCGCGGCATTGCGAGCGAGGGGTTGCCGGCCTGCGCGTTAATTGACTGCAGGCCGCGGTTGGCGAGCCGATGGATCCAGCCTCGTTTTAAAATAAGGTTTGACTTCCGCGACGCTCGCTTAAAAGGGGTATTCAATCATCAGATTTTAAGTTGCGATCAAACAAATCATGCAATCGCTCCCAATGCCGCTCCGCACTGGGTTTGTGATAGATCGCGCCGCGACCCGGAAAGGCAAAGCCATGTTCGGCCCCGGGGTACCACTCTAATCGGTAGTTAATCTGGCTCTCTTTAAGATGGGCCTCAAGTGCATCGATCGTATCCTTGGGTGCAAAGTGATCAATCTCGGCGCAGGCGAAATACATCTCACCAGTGATGTTCTGAGCGGTCAGGTGAGGTGAGTCATCGCGTTTGGTGAGTAAGTTCGCGCCGTAGATCGAGGCGGCGCAGGCGATACGGTCGGGGTAGCAGCCAGCGGCTTTAAACACGAAGGGCCCGCTCATGCAGTAGCCGACGGCGCCAACTCGGTCACTTCTGGCAGCATCGAATCCATCTACAAAATCGAGCAGAGCGGCCGTGTCTTGCATAATCAATTCAAGGGATAAGTGTTTGGTCATCTCAAACATGGCCTTCGTGGCCGCATCCGATCGGTCCCAAACAAATTCTTTTGTTTTACGGTAGTAAAGATTTGGCAAGACCACAACGTAACCGGTCGTTGCAATTCTTCGCGCCATGTCATGCAGTTCTTCGCGCTTGCCCGGGGCATCCATATAAAATAACACCACGGGGAAGGGGCCGTTTTCTTCAGGATGGGTCACGAAAGTGTTCATGAGACCATCTTGGGTTTGGATGTTTAGGTTGTGTTCGATCATGACGGCGATCCTGGAATGGTTTCAGTGAATTGGAATTAAGCAGCGCGCATTAAAGATTGTATTGTGTCTTGGAATATAGCCTGACTGGCGACGTTATGAATAGCGCTGTCGTTTTGTTGTAGGGAACAAGTGGTGGGGCTGATGATCTGTCTGGTAACGGCTGAAAAGGATCGTTTGATGGGCTGCAAAAGGCGTTGCGCCCGCAATTGTCAGAACCCGCAGTCAGCGGGCTTGCCGTTTGCGACTGGAACGCGCGCGCAGAGGTTTCCAGCAGGGTGTTTAAGAAACGGAAGTGTTTGTGGTTTTGAGTAAAAAAACCGATGCGAGGCATGCCGAATATAGCTTTAAGCGCTAAAGCGGATGGTCGGCTTAGGCCCGCATCGGATCTTTTGGATTACCTCTTACCGAATCTTGGTAATCCAGCCTTGTCGGACAAATTCTCCAACACGATTGATTTGTGCATCTGTCCAATATTGCTGCCATTCTGCGCTGTTGTTGCGCGCTTGGGTTTTCTTGGAAATATCTTGGAAATTTTCTCCAAAACTAAAAATGTAGAAAATACCGGACGGGCCATTGAGATAGACCTGCGTGGTAAGTCCATACTTTTCAGAAATCGCGGTTGATTTTTCGATGCTGGCATAAAGGGCCATATTGTTTGAATTGTCAGACGCTTGCCAAGCAGACATATAACTTACGTTCAGGCCATCAGTAACATCTGTCCCTTGTGTTGGATTAAACAAGTTGCTCATCGCGTAGCTCGTAACGAGGTAGGGCTGAGATTTAGGCCATTGCTTAGCGACCCAATTGCTCCATGCTTCGCTGGCCAATTGTGCGTCCTTAAATTTCGCCCAATCGTCCATGTCCTTGAAGCGGATGACGTAGGAAACGACATTTTCGCCGTTGACGTCATGCAGCCAGTACTCAACGTGTGCGCCCATTTTCTCGTGAATTTCGCGAGCAGATTCCATCATGGCGACATTGTTTTGGACATCGCCGTCAATGGCCTTGAAGTCCCATGCCTCGAAAAGATCGGCAGAAACAAAGGGCGATAACAGGATTAAAAACAGGCTAGACAGGGTTTTTTTCATAAGGTTTTTCCTTGATTTTTGGCGTAGGTTTAAGCTTAGGCCACAAAAAAGGTTACCGAAATAATAGTTCGATTTTCGTCAGCCTGCTTGAATAAGCTTTATTTCGAGGTTTTAACTTCGATGATATTAAGTGGCTGGATAGGACTCATACTCGAACTTATGGAATGGGCTGTTGAGGCTTGTCCGGATTCATCCGAGCTATGCTGGTCGCCCTTTGGGTTTACTGATAACGAGCTGGCGCCCTCTTCGTACGGCGAGTCAACTTGATGCAAAGCGGTTTGACGATTCTAGGTTTTGTGTCGCGCACTGCTAAAACCTGCGAGATCGCTTTGGTGCGGTAATCAGTATTACCTGCAAGGTAGATATGACATAAGAGCAGACGCCAATGTCACGGATTCTCTCTGCCTCAATTGATCAGCTTGGGAAAAGCCCTGTCCCTTTCAGGCCGGGCGACAGTTAAAAAGCAGAATTTGGTGGGCCCAGAATGCGTCTGATGCCGCGTTAAGGAGCCAGCCCTGCCTGAAATGTCTATTTTTATAGAGTTTAAGGAATCTCAGTTCACTGTCAAAGGCAGTAAATTGTCTACCGTTTCGACTACCGTTGGCTTTTTAAAGCCGCTACCCGCTGCGGCAGCTGCTTACAGGACGTGTGATTAGAGGTTGAGGGAGGTTAAAAGCTTTAAAGGTGGGGGTAGGCAGGAGGCCATGCCGGGTATACCTGTGTAGATACAAGCAGCCGAAATTTTTGAGGGTGTTTTCAACCGTAAACTTAGGGCGCTAGCCGTGATCGGCGCACTATGCAGTGTAAATAGATCAGACAAAAATTATTTCCCAGCCTTGTTAAGAAACCGGTGAACTCTTCCCTTTACTGACGGGTGGAAGTTGAGCTGCTCCACTTCATTCAACATATCATTATAGCAAGCTCTATATTCTTCTTTCTGCATCTCACTTGAGCAAAACTGTAATGGAGAAGCATTATAAATCCCAAATCTAAACAGGGGTGACTCATTTAGCTCCACTTCGACAGCTCCAATCATTAAGAAGGATTGCCCAATTCGAGGATCATTAAAGGATTCAGGAAAGGCTGGTGTACCAATTGGGTAGTCATGCGGGAAAGCGTTCAGAACGTCGAGCAAATTAATACCATAAACTCGAAACTCAACGATCTCTTGGCGGAATAAGTTACCGCTATTCTCGTTGTGTCGAAGGCTGATGGAAACACCATCGCAAAATGGGCCTTCAGAAGCTCTATTTGGAGTCAAGCCATAACATGTCTTTAAATAATCGCCCCTATGCACAGTTGTATATACAGAAGTTCCAGCTGCTACGTCAGTAGGGGAAGAGTTATCTCTAGCATAGCTATACACAATACTTCCATCCTGACTTAAAACATTTATATTAAAAGATATATGTGCTCGCCATTGGAAAGTAGAGTCTGTTTTCACGTTTGGGGCTTCTTCTGTTCCACCCTGATCTCTTGAAACAAAGGCATAATTCTCGTCTTCAATTTCATAGCTAATTGACGCTAACACTAATAGCTTAGAATCTTCAGCGACATCGAGTTCGGGAATATTCAAATCAGGAGGCATTCCACCGCCAAGAATGATTCCTGCAAAATTATAATTGATAGACTCAGCTGAACTTTGGAATGAGCTAAGCGCCAAAATCATCAGGGGGAAAATTTTAAAAAAATGCATGCGAACCTTCCTCAAAGTTTCTATGAACGCCTTTTTCTGAATATACTCAACTTTTAGCGAAGTTAACATCGTACTTTTGAGCAGATCTGTTAACTAGCGAAAAAGTGAGGTTTCTCCATTTTTTCTTTATGAGACATCTTGCACACGAGTTGCAGCTTTGGCCTACAGAACCACGTGCTGGCTTTTAAAATGATGCAGTAGCTCGAAGGTGCCTGAGACACGCAGCAATGCCATAGACAGTTCGATACTTGCATTTGAATTAATTAAGACGGGGTGAGTATCGGATACAAAGATTTCTGAGCAGTACAAGTCATAATTTTTATTAGTTCAGGTTTTAAAAATGAAAGTCCGCATCAGTCCACAGCCTCAAGTAATACCGACATAACTCGCTCCTGTCTTACCTGCCTCAGAGCCCCTCAGATTACGCCAGACTGTTAAAAGCTGCCACCCGCTGCCTCTTCTTTGTGAAACCTAGTCATTGATTGTTCTTGTGGAGGATTGGATGGACGGATTTTAAAAGCTGCAAAGGGCCGGGCAGGAGGCCATGCCCCCCTTCTCGTGTGTAACAGGGGGGTGAGGATTTTGAGGCGGTTGTAGGTTGTAAAGGTTTTCCCGCTTCTCGCCAATTACCGGCCTTTGCTTTTTCGCTTGCCAGAGCTACTATCAAATCGATGAATAAAAAATTACAACTCTTAATACTGATCGCGTTGCTCAGCCTGAGTGCAACATTTGCTTACGCTAATTTCGATCTCGATGTTGATGATGACGGCAAGACCGAAGCTTTAACCGATGGTCTTTTGGTTATTCGTTACTTGTTTGGCTTCTCTGGTGAGTCTTTGGTGGCTGGCGCAGTATCTAATGATGCCGCCCGAAGCAAAGCCGCCGATATCGAAGCCTATCTTAAAGCGGGCGAGATTCAGTTAGATGTCGATGGTGACGGCGAGGTTACTGCCTTAACAGATGGACTGCTGATTATTCGCAGTCTGTTTGGATTTTCTGGCAGCTCTTTAAGCGCTAGTGCAATTGGGCCTAACGCCCTGAGAGGGGATGGCCCGGCCGTTGCGACCTATCTTGAAACCATTACAGACTCAGATAACGACAACACCAACGATGCCTTTGATGCGTTTCCAAGTGATGCAACCAAATGGCTTGCGGATGGTGCTGGTGATGATTCAGGCGGCGGAGACCTCACAGAAGGGGGCAATGGCGGGTCCCCTGATCCACAGGGAGAGTTTCTACGATTTGATTTTTCTAACGTGGTGTCGCTTGGTTTTAACAGTCAACTTTATGGTGCGGGCAAATCTCAGCCCCAAGGGCTTGATTCAAGGCGGCTAAAGCGGAGTTCGAAGATGAGTTCGGATTCAAACGACGCTGGGGTCGTTGCGGGTTCCGGGGGCGTGATTGCAGCTCATGCAGGTTTGGCGATCAATGTTAATCGTAATGATGGCGCGGGTGAGGTTATTGAGGTTCGGGTTAATCGGCTGTTCTCGAGTAGTGGTGCCGTTTCGGTTGATTATACAACTGTCGATGGCCCGCAAGCTAAGCAAGGTGTGCATTATAAAGCCATGTCCGGCACCTTAACGTGGGCCGATGGCGACCTGGCACAAAAACTCGTCACGATACCCATAGTAATGGATGGCGACGGCAGGCAACGCGTGTTCAGTTTGGCGCTGAGTAATCCGCAGGGCGGTGCGCAACTTGCAGATTGGCATGTTGGCGCGTTGATCACGTTAGGAGCAGCAAAAGAGCAGCCCGCGGGCTACCAAGGCCGCGTCGAGACGGGTGCCTACGATTATAATTTTGCAGAAGGCCACAGTTTTACCATTTCTGTCTCACGCGTTCGAAGTGGGCAGGGCGCCATATCGGTGGATTACCAGATTTCAGGTTGTCCGGATCTGATCGATGTTGACAACAGCGCGCCACTTTCGGGGACGCTTGAATGGGAGAATGAAGATCAGTCGGACCAACTTTTAACGCTGAGTTTTCTCGATGACAGCACTGGCTCGCCCTTTGCGGCCGCCTGCGAAGGCAGTTTGAATTTATTGCCGCCTGCCGATATAAACACAACAAAGATTGATGGCTTGTCTAAATCGAGAAGTTTTAGGGTGCTCGATAATGACTTCCCTGAAGAAGGCGTCATCCGATGGTCGCAGCGTATTACCTTTGTAGAAGAGGGCGCTCCGACTTTAGAGTTGCGGTTGATTCGTCTTGGTAAAGGATCAGCTTATCAGTCTGTTTCAGTTTCAGCGCCGTCATGGATCGCGTCTTATAAACAAATTTATGATGGAACATATCGGTTCGCGCAACCTGGAATTGATTACGACAGTCCAGGTGCTGAAGGGGCCTATACCGCAGAATGGCAAGTCGATGACGTTAGTCCAAGGATAATGACACTACCCCTTGCTGAGGACGATAATTATGGCGGTCGAGATAAGTTGATCGTAAATCAATTAACCGTCATCGAAACCGGTGAGCAGCAAGATTTTTACGGTTTTGTCCTGAATTATGAAGAACCTGATCGCGACCGAGATAGCGATGGTGATGGGGTTTATGATGCGATCGACATTGATCTCGACGGCGATGGTATATGGAACGACTATGACGCCGATCGTGATGGTGATGGGGTTGATAACAATGCTGATTCCCACCCGTCTGATCCGACCGAGCAGGCTGACGCAGATGGCGATGGCATCGGCAATACGCTCGATGAGGATTATGAAGTTGTAGGTTCAAGCAGTGCTACCAGTGAGTTTGCGGCGACGAACATTGTTGCCTGGTCGCTCGATGGTTCGGTAGTTGAAAATGTGATTCAGTCCTCGCAGACCAAATTTGTGGCCGAAGCGGCACTTTCGCCTGATGGTCGGTATCTGTATCTAATAACGAGCGTCGATCTGCAGAGAACGCTTGGAATCTCAGACCCTGAGCTCTGCTCGTTATATCGAGTCAGGCTAATGGACAATAATTTTTCGTGTTTACTGGAAGTTGAATCTGGTCAGCTTATAACTCGGATGATTAATTCGGCGTTACGGTTTGATTTTTCAAGAGGCGGTATGTCATTTCGCTCTGATGGTGCAGCTATTTTGACTGGAACTAACTGGAAGCAAATCAGAGCTAACCCTCCATTGTGCAGCACTGAAGAATCTGTGTGCCCAGTGGGTAGTAGCTGGTTTATGACGCCTACAGGTGAGTTGATTGAGGTTCCAAGGGAAAGAGGTTACTACTCAGAAAGTGCGCTCTGGATAAACGATGATTATTTTGCGGTAATTGAAACGGCTGATGAGAGCATCGGAAAAAATCCCCGAATTGTCATTTACAATGCGCAAACGCTTCAGCCTGACAGGTACATAGAGGATCAAAACGGGGCAACAATTTCAATAGTGAGGTCGGGTAACTCAGTATATTGGGACGATCAGATCATGAATGTGTCCGATTTGACGTATGAATCCAATCCCCAAAGAGGGTATCCTGTCCTCGACCGCGGAGGCCAAAAACTCTTCTATTTTACGCTGGATGATACTCCTAGTCTAAGGAGTGCAGATGGCGAGGTTGTGCTGGACCTTACTGATGGCATTACCCGGGAATACAAATGGCAGGTTCAAAGCGGCGTTGGAACGGATATTAAATATAGCAAATTTGCGCTAGGCAAACGCCACATTGTTTATATGAAAACTTTTGCTCCAGAGTCGCCGATTGTCTCAATTGAAGGGCAAGCTTGGGCAGAAGGTGAAGGTCGCTTGGAGCTAAGAGATGGATTAGTCGGAATAGAAGTTGTCGGCAAGAGCAGATTTCGAATTTATCCTTCTGAGGCTTTAGTTGAGGAACTGATCTTGACTTATGAGGTTAGTAGCGCCGCCGGTGTTGAGGCGCGTGAGGTGACAATTCCAGCGAATGTGTTTTCCAGATGGCGCTCAGACCCCGAGGCGCGAGACCATATTAATTGGGCCTTGCCCGAGTCCGAAATTGAAGGTTTTTGTGCCTACAACTACGAGACTGCGGAAAATCGCTGCCTAAAATTAGCGCAATACGACCTCCGTGCTTTTGATATGGAGAGTTTTGTAGTGGTGCGTTATGACGACGATAACGTTGTTTGTGAGTTTGGTGACTGCAGTGCCATTCCCGGTGTTGCAAACGTCGTCTTGATTGATGGTGAAATGCGAGTCTATTTTAAAGATTCGAAGGATGATCAATACTATGAGGCTGCGGCGCTGGTCGATGACTTTATTGAGAA
>Ga0209406_1001365_pt1 | contig 18024 bp, 14 predicted proteins | sample COGITO_mtgs_1204_FD_184808 | JGI IMG/M metagenome (GOLD analysis project Ga0209406, IMG submission 184808) | Pelagic marine microbial communities from North Sea - COGITO_mtgs_120426 (SPAdes) (version 2) | ecosystem: Environmental > Aquatic > Marine > Epipelagic ...
ATGTTCAACGATCTGAGAGACCCAGCAGGGCCGGTTAGGACTGCAACTGAGATTGCCATCGAGTCCAGAGAGCTAGCCAAGCGTATTGGTTCAGCATTTGGACGGTTGCAGACTGAGATATTGATCCCAATCCTTAAACGAGTCGTGTCTATCCTGATTCGTCGTGGGTTAATCACGCCTATTGAGTTGGATGGTCGTGATGTAGAGATCAAATTCACGTCACCACTAGCACGAGCACAGGATTCCGAGGACATTCTAGCAGTACAGCAAGCCGTACAGTTTGTTCTAGGGACTGCTGGGCCTGACCAAGTACAGATGGCCTTTAAGATTGAGGACTTTGGAACCTGGGTAGCAGAGAAAACAGGCATGAGTTCTGAATTAGTTCGTGATGACGCAGAGAAACAACGCATTATTCAAGCTGGAGCAGAAGCTAAACAGATGGAGATGCAAGGTTCTACTCAACAACCACCACAACTACAGGCCGTTCAATGAGCTGGGAAGACTTAGAGATAGATACGGGGAAAGCACAGAAAGCACAGAGCGCAATCAGGGAAAAACAAGCCGAACTAGCCAAGGCTTATAACCGTTGCTTTGCAACTGACGACGGTAACAGGGTACTAGAAGACCTGAGCAAACGCTTTCTACTAGAGAACGACACTTCTCTTGCTGCACAGAATATAAACTATGAAGCCGCTTACCATAACGGGGAGACCGGCGTCATGAGGTTTATTGTTCACCAAATCCAGCAAGCGGAGAGACTATGACAGAAGTAATGGAAGTAGAAGAAGTTAAAAAGAAAGGACGACCCAAGAAAGAAGACCCATCCGTCGAAGTAATTTGCGACGAACGGGAATACTTGCAAGAGAAAAGCTTTAAGTTTGAATGGCTAGATCTGCTTGCGGCACAGTATGGGTTTGATAAGTTCGAGTATCTTCATAAATTCAGAGCATTCAGATGTTACCGAGAAAACAAGCATTTAGATTGGATCGACGTTAACGATTTATCTTTGCTTAACGGTGGTAGAAGGCTTGATGAAATCCGGTTGAAGCACCAAGCGGTCAGTCCTAAGCGGGCTGTAATTCAATATGCGTGGAGATAACTATGAGTGAACAATCAGTAGAAAACGATGTTGCAGTAGAAGCACAACCAGTTAGTTTAGTAGATGCCGCCCAGCCAGAATTATCTGAGGGTGAGTATTTCCTAACTGACGGGATCAAGGGAACCGGTGAGGCACCAGAGTGGTACAAGTCTGACAGATACAAGTCAGTCGCAGATCAAGCCGCTGCTTATACTGAGCTAGAGAAGAAGTTTGGTGCATTCAAGGGTGCTCCTAAAGACGGCTACTCAATGCCTGAAGGTATCGACAAAGAAGATGAGTTGATGCAGGAGCTAATGGGCTTTGCTGCTGAGACTAATATGTCCCAAGACTACTTTAATAAAGCGTGGGAATTGCTGTCTGCTCAGTCAGAGGCCGTAGAAGAAGTATCTGCTGAAGCTGAAATTGCCAAGTTAGGCGACAACGCAACGGATCGTATCAAGACCGTAGAACAGTTTATGAAGAATAATCTGGACGCTGAGGTCTACGAGCAAGTTCGTTATGCTGTTAACTCTGCTGAATCTATCATGCTGGTAGAGGCACTAATCAAGAGTACGGCACCGCAAAAACTTCCTATCGATGGGCATGTTGTTCCTGGTGGAATTACTTGGCCTGACATCGAGAAAGAAATGTTCCGAAAGGACGAGAACGGCAACCTTCTACGATCAGTAGACTCTAACCATGAGAAGAAAATTCAAGAAATGATGTTTGCTTTTGGTGGTGACAAGCCGAATGTCCAAGTATTCGGTTAGTTGCTTTTATAAAGTAAAATGATATTATATGTCTGTCAGGGACTCCCATCGCGGATCTGACAGATTTGGGTTGAAGGCTGACCGATCTGTCGGGCACTCAGTCAAAACCTCATAACCAGCAAATGTTTCATGTGAAACACTTGTGTAGATTATTATAAATTTTGAGGATTAGACTAATGTCAAAACAATTATCTTCTGTTGCGGTAACAGAATTTGACAGCATGGTTAAACACGCCTATCAGGGCATGGGCTTGCTGAAAGGTTCTGTAACTGTACGCAACAACGTCGTAGGTGATACCTACAAATTCCGTCGTCAAGGCAAGGGCCTTGCAAACCAGAAATCAACTTCAGATCTTGTAACTCCTATGGACGTAAGCCATGAGTTCAAGACTGCTACGTTGGCTAACTGGAATGCGCCTGAGTACACCGACATCTTCGACCAAGCTGACGTTAACTTCGATGAGAAACAAGAATTGGCAATGACTATTGCCGGTGCTTTGGGCCGTCGTTGTGACCAGTTGGTTATCGATGCTATGGATGCCTCGACTCCATTAACAACTACTGTACCTGCTGGTGCTGCAAACTTAACTATGGCTAAGGTAATCCAAGCCCAAGTTGAATTGCGCGACCAAGGTGTACCCAACACTGACCTGTTCGCAGTCATCGAAGCTGAAGGCTTAGGTGGTTTGTTGAACGATGAGCTGGCAACGTCTACGGACTATCAGAACATCAAAGCTCTGGTTTCTGGTGAGATCAATACCCTTGTAGGGTTCCGATTCATCATCATTGAAACTCGGACTGAAGGTGGTTTAACTGAAGCCGGTAACATCGTTGACTCATGGTTCTATCAGCGTCCTGCTGTTGGCTTGGCCGTTGGTATTGACATGAAAACTGAAATTAACTGGATCGCTGAACGTACCTCTTGGTTAAGTAATGGTATGTTGAAAGCTGGCTCTGTCGTTCGCGACGAGGGTGGTTTAGTTAAAGTTCAATACGACAAAACTGCTTAAGGAGTAACTAGCAATGGCTTTCGATTACACGAAACTGTCCCGCATTGGCGGAAGTGGTGATTCACAAAAGGTATTCGCTTATGCGTCTTCCGATTCAATCGCCACGGTTACTGGTACGGATTACTTCCTTCCAGCAATCAATGAGCTGCAAGTTAATGACGTTATCATCGTAAGTGATAGCGATGCGGCTGCTGTTACAATCACATTTGTGAAGACTAACAGTGGTACGAGCATTGACTGTGCATCTGGCACCGCATTAGGCGATGCCTAAGTGATTGGGGGCTTCGGCCCCCGTCATTCTTGTAGGTAACAATATGGCAACTAAAATCGGCGTAGTTAATGGTGCGTTAGTCTTGATCGGGGATACTCCAATCAATTCATTAATCGGCGGTTCTAGGGCCCAACAAGTTGCTAATACGTTGTATGACAGCATTGTCCGGTCTGAGCTGACGAAGCACAGATGGGGATTTGCTAGAGTAAAAGCACAGCTATCGCTTACAACGGAAGTTCCAATCGATCAAGAATGGGACTCAATCTACCAGCTACCTTCAGATTTATTATTCCTGATTAAGATATACCCAGGAATCAGATACCAGATTTATGGCAATAAAGTGTACGCCAACAATACCGGCCCACTTTACTGCGACTATATTTATAACGCTCCAGAATCAACATGGCCACCGTATTTCACTCAGATGATTGAGTATGCACTGGCTAAAGATTTTGCAACGAGCATCCGAGACAGTTCAGCATCACGGCAAGAAATGTCTGCTGAGTATGTAAATGCTTCTAGAATGGCCCGATATACAGACTCCCAGCAATACCCAATGACACCTATCACGAGCAACCCTTTTGTTAACGTGAGGTTCTAGTGGCCAAGTCTCGCTTTATCCAAAATAACTTTGTTAGTGGAGAGTTGTCGCCATTAATGCGAGGCCGTACTGATATTAATCAGTATTACCAAGGGTTACAGACAGCTAACAACGTCGTTCTAGTCCCACAGGGCGGTGTTAAGCGTCGTCCTGGCACTGAACATATCGATACTGTCCTGAATAAACTGGAGCGTCTAACGGCTCAGAACCCAATCATGCCTAATGGCGGGTCTGGATCAGTAGCTAATGACGGTGACGACACTACTACAACGTCTACAACGCTGGGTATTTCAACGATCAACCCATACGTTGTTGCGTACTACGACCGTACTGCAACGCCTGTACTCAAGACTACGGCAGTTTTTGCAGACCTAAGACAGATTAGCCTGTCTAGCGGGTCATCTACTGAGTTCGTGATACAGGATTCTCCTAACGCAAGCACATGGACTACCGTTGGCACTGTTCCACTACTCGGAACAAATCCACAAGACTTTAGGATTCCCATTGGATCAGCGGAAAGATACGTTCGTCTAGCTAGGGTTGGGGCAGATCCACTTGGTGCGTCTGTTGTTACTTTGGCAGGGTTCAATCTAATTACTCAGACAACTACTGCTGGCGATCCATCAGAGTCTAAGTTGCTAAATTTTAGCGTAACGACTGATCGAAACTACTTGTTGTCGGTTACTGACGGGAACATTAGGATTTTTAAGAATCCAGGAAACTATGTTGCCGACGTTAAGGTGCCATATACCGCTGCTCAAGTAGCCACAATCAGGGATACGCAAACTGAAAGCGTTATGTTGCTGTTCCAAGAAGACGTGCCGCCACAACGATTGATTAATTTGGGTACGGATGCAGATTGGTTTTTGGATGAAGTGCCATTCACCAATGTTCCGACGTATGACTTTGATGATGATCTGAGTCCTACTCCAGTTAATGAAATACAGGTAATGACATTAACGCATGGTAGCGGTCATAACTGGGAAGTTGGCGATCAATTCCAGATAGATGTTGAAAGTGTATTGTCTAAAAATATTACTTTTGCAGGAGATGGCACTGCTGCTGAACAAAGTTCTACTGTATTTAATATCCAAAAAAATCTACAAGAGATGCCTACGTTTGGAGAAACAGGCGTTGCGGTAGCTAGAACAGGAACAAGACAGTACACAATTACGATTAGCGGTGAATCTACCAAAGCCTTTGAGTTATTTTCAGGCTTTCCAACGGCGGGCAATGTAGATAACACGGTTGTATTTACTCAGACCCAAGTTGGATCGCCTAGAAAAGAACCTGTATGGTCTGCTACTAGGGGCTATCCCAAGACTGCATGTTTCTTTGAAGGTCGGTTAGTTCTTGGTGGCACTAAGTCCAAGACTGCATCGGTATTCTTTTCCAAGTCTGGGTCGTTCTTTGACTTTGATATTGACGATGGTGATGACGACGAAGGTATCTTTGCTACTATCTCATCTCGGAAGCTAAACGAAATCATCGATGTCTATCCTGGCAGAAACCTACAAATATTCACGTCTGGGGCTGAGTTCTCTGTTACCAGTAAGCCAGTCACGCCTACAAGTGTAGGAGTATCTCCGCAAACTAATCATGGTGCATCGTATGTAGAAGTCGTGGATGTAGACGGATCTACCATATTCGTGGATAGGAACGGTAAGACCATTTACGATTTTGTTTACTCGTTCAACGAAGACGCTTATGTAACGCATGACAGGTCGGTACTATCGTCTCATCTGATTAAACAGCCTACAGACATGGCTATGTTGTCTGGCACGACTAGCGAAGATGCTAACTGGCTATTTATTACCAATACTGACGGCACGGTCACAGTCCTTAATACTCTGCGAGACCAAGACATCAACGGGTTTACACGATGGGAAACTGCATCTACAACGTATCCTACTGCTACCCCTGAGCCTGGAGTTATCACTAATGCCACGGTAGTAGACGATCAGCTATACATGATCGTTAAAAGGCAAGTTAATGCTCTTGCCGATACTAAATACCATATTGAACGCTGGTCATTCGATCATTTGATGGACGATTCAACGATATTCAATCCTGGCCCAACGGATACCTTCATATCTGGCCTTAGCTATCTAAATGGATTGACCGTTCAGATCGTAGCAGACGGTATTGTATTGCCAGAAAGAACCGTTAATGCTGGTCAAATCTTACTAACAGCATCAGAAGTAGGCTATACCAATGTCGAGGTAGGTCTAAACTTTCCTGTACAAATCACGGGTATGCCGTTAAATACGAATATCGGCAGTGGTGAGAACCAGATGCGTATCAAGCGTATCGTTCGCATGAACATCAGGGTCTACCAGTCCTACGGGTACTATGTAGACGGTCAACCGGTGCCTATTAGAGAGTTTGATTACTCGATAGACTCACCGTTAAACACGTCACCTAACGCTAAAACTGGCATAATAGAAGACGTACTGAACAATATAGGTTGGACTAGAGACGAAATGCCATCGATAACGGCACCAGACCCTACTCCTGTATTTATACAGATGATTGAATACGAGGTTGAATCATCGTGAACGTAGCGTTACAGAGCAATATCTACAAGGCGCAGAACGTTATGCTGTCTATGCCACAGGCTGAGACCGAGACTAGGCACCATTTTGCTGACGGGATCTATGCTCGTGAGTTATTCATCCCTGCTGGAGTATGTCTGGTAGGCGCATTGCACAAGACTAACCACTTATTTACGGTGTCTCAGGGCGAATGTGTAGCGGTAACACACGAAGGACGAGAAGAAATCAAGGCTCCATACATGGGGCAGACTCAACCAGGTATGAAACGAGTAATATACGCAATTACTGATACGGTGTGGACAACCTTCCACGTTACCGAGGAAACAGATGTGGATAAGATAGCAGAGCAAATTATCGAATTGGAGGCAATCTAATGGCTTGGGTAATTACCGCGGCAGTAATTGGCGGCACCGTTGGTGGAGTAGCAGTTGGTGGCGGTGCGGCAGTAGCAATTGGTGCTACATTAGGTTTAACAACCGGCCTTTCTGCCAGAGGTCAATATATTTCTGGCAAAACGCAAGAAATTGAGCTTAAACGACAAGCCGAAGAAGAACGTTTAGCTGCTCAAAGCCGTGAATTGCAACGTCGTGAAGAATTAAATAGAGCACTGGCTGCTAATGTAGTAGGTCAATCTATGTCTGGGATTTCTGGAGAAGGTACTCCAGCTAGCATTTCATTAGCTAGCGCCAAGAAAGCAAGCCTTAGCGAAGCCACTATTGGTTTATCTGAGAAGTTAAAACAGGCTCAATTGCGTAGGCAAGCTTCATCCGCACGTCAAGCTGGATACTTACAGGCTGGATCTACATTGTTAGGCGGTGTTATGCAGGGAATATCATTGGCTAGCGGCGGAAAATCTGGTGGGGAAACATAATGGCCCAGAAGCCTATTGGATATTACGGAGAGTTCAGACCCACGGGAGTAGATACGTCTGCTGCACGTAGGTTTGAGGCGCTTGCTGGTCTAGCAAATCAAGTAGGTGATATTGCATTCCAGATAGGAGCAAAACGAGCAGAGCAAGTAGGCGCTGAGAAAGGCGAGAAAGCTGGCCGAGAGTACGCTGCAAAGTTAGCCAAACCACAGCCAAAGGTAGGGCCACCAGAAGAAATGGCACCACCAGAGACCAAGAAAGGTTTCCGCGCATCTATGTCCATTCAGGCTCAGGCATACGAAGCGGCTGTGAAGTCAGGCTATCTTTCTCAAGCATCTACGAACGCTAAACAAGAAGTAGAGCGAATTGCTGCTGAAAATCCAAATGACGTACAAGCATTTAGATTTAACATTGGCCAGTACATGCAGGGTTTGCTGCAAGGTGTAGGTGACGAATACAAAGAATCTCTTGAAGCAACCGTTAATAACTACGTTGCCAATGCTGAGACAGCCGTATTTAAAAATGAAATAGCTACTAATCGTGCTAAAGCTAATGCTTCAAGACAGCTTGCAGTCAATATTCATAACGATGAATCGGCTAAAATGGCCCGAAATGGGGATCCTGATCAAGCAATCGTAAATCAGCAACACCATGACTTAGTTATCGACAGCATGGTTGCTAGTGGGGATTTGGCGGCAGATGCTGCACAAATTTCTAAAGATTCACTTGCCAAAAGAATCCAACAACAGACCCAGCTAGGCGAACTAGAGCGGGTTATTTTTGATGAGAACCTGTCTACACGAGAGCAGTACGAGAAGGGTGTCGCATTTGTCGAGCGCATTCGTGATGCAGACTTAACGGACATAGGCCCAGAAGACAAAGACAAATTAATTTCTATTTTGGATGCAAAAGTTGAAAGTCTTGGCGTAAATTTAGCTAAAGAAGAAGCGCAAATCAGTAGCTCTGTTGCTAGAAGAATAGTCGATATTAAAGTCGCCGCAAGTACAGGCTCGATGTCTAAAGAAGAAGTTATTGAAGAGGCGTGGAGTATTAATGCTGAAGCTCCAAGATTTTTTACTGAAAACGAAGTAGCTTCTGTTATTACTGCTGTATCTAAAAAGTCACAAGCCGAGATAAATAAAGCTCAGTCTATGTTAACGGTAGGTCAATCCTTGCAAGGGAATGAGAATGTTTTTCCTACACAAAAAGATGTAGATACATATTACATAGAAAACAAATCAAATTATGATGACTCTCCTAACAAAGCAGCCGCTCAAGCACAGTTTATTGAATCTACTCGTCAAGTGCCAACAGCTATAAAAAATGAAGTAAATAGAGCGTTGTATTCTCCAGATTTAAATATTGTATCCGAGGCTATAGACCTAATAGAAAGAGTTGATTCTATCCCAGGAAATATAGAAATTGTTACGCCTAATGACAGGGCTTTTGCTGTTCAACTATCAAACTTAGCAGAAGTAATGACTTTAAAAGAAGCTGCTGTTCAAGCAAGGAAAATGACTGATCCAAGAAACCAAGAAAGAATAGCCGCTGCAAAAGAAACAATTAAAGAAGAAGACTATTCAGATAAGTATGGAAAATGGACTGAATCTGCTTTAGGAGATTTAGAAGATAGCCCAAATAAATCAAGGGCCATTGCTAGATATAAAGATATTTTTGAAACGTATTACGTTAATGGCATGTCAGAGGATCAAGCTAGAGCTGCAACAGATAAAGTTATGGTTACAAATTGGAAAGAATCCCCAGATTTTGGGTTTATGCAATATACTCCAGAGGATTATTACGCCGTCAATGGCAATACACAGTATATTAAAGACCAGTTGTATGCGGATGTAACAAAGCGATATGTATATCCAGATCCAATCCGAAAAGAAAATATGTTTCTTGTTCCTGATGACCACACTGCAAGAACGGCAAATCTTGGACAACCTGAATATTTAGTAATGGTCAGGACAAAAAACGGAGAATTAGAAATATTAAGAGATGAAGCTGGAGATATTTATTGGACTCCTGATATGGGATTAGAAAAAGAAGTTCAGCAAGATATTATTGCAGGAAAATACAAAAGAGCCAGAAGCTTAAAACAAAAAGCGACCCCAGAAGAAAGAAAACTTGCTGCGATGTTAGGTGGCTATACACCCCAGTCAATTTCATCAACAGTTGATGTAATAACAGACGTTGCTCCATCCCCAGACGATAGCGTTATTCTTTCAGCCGCTTCTTCAGTGTTAGGTAGATAGTATGCCGTTTATTAGAAGCCCAGAAACTCAAGTTCCTATAGAAAGGTACATACCATCTAACATAGATTATGATCCTACTGTAGAGCAAATTGCAAAAGCAGTATGGAGAACAGAAAACACTATTGGCTCGTTGATGGCCCAAGAAAAAGGATTGCCAGACCAAATAGATGACAGGTCTTTTAATCCTTATGATTACTTTACTCCAAATGAAAAACTCGATGAGCAATTTGTCATTAATGCAGCATTAGCGGATTCTGTAGATGAGATTAATGCGGTTAGAAAGCAGCAAGCTAGAGAGCGGCAAGACCGAAAAACTATAGCTGACGGCGGGGCATTATCTGGCGTTTTTGGTTTGGCTGTTGGGATTACAGATCCAATTAATTACATTCCGATTGGCGGAGCGGTAGCTAGAACGTACAAAACTGGAAGGTCTGTATTGTCTTCAGCAGCAGTCACTGGGGGCATTACAGCGGCTTCTACGGCAGTACAAGAAGCAGCATTACATTCTACTCAATTAGAAAGAACCTTTGGCGAATCAGCTATAAACGTTAGTGCTGGCGCATTTTTAGGCGGGGCATTAGGCTTTGGTATTGGTAAATTATCTAAATACGTTGATGAAAAGCAGATTAAAGAAGTTGCCAACACAATGGATGTTGAGCCAAGAATTCTTGCTGGAGAGGATTCCGTCATTCTTAGTCAGCCTAAATTTGACGAAACTACAGTACGAGCATCATTTATAGATGAGCTAAGGCTAGAGCTTCTACCTATAGCTGGCAATAAAATTACTCGTGGCGAACGTAAATCATTGCTTGCAGAACAAAAGGCGTTGCGAGAACGAATCAATAGTGTCAAAACCGTTGTAGAAGACATGCCAGTTGTAAAAGGTGTTTCTGCAAGAAAAGCAAAACAAGAATCTCGTAAGGCAGCAGAAATAGCAGCGGATCAAGAAAGAAAAATATTTAAAGATCAGCTAGAAATTGTTAACCAAAGATTAAAAGCTGATGATTCTGCTAAGGCAGCGGAAGCTAACTTGTCCAGATTAGAACAAGGTGTAGTTCCAGAACAGTATCGGCCAAGATTAAACGGAATACTTAAAGAAAATGAGCGTCAAGAAGTTGCTATAGCAAAGCCAGGGCAAACCCCAAGTCTTCAACAGCAAGCGGCAGAACAAGGCATAACAGCAAAAGAATTAAGTGTTGGTGCTGCTCAAGTTGCTAATGGCGAAGAAGTTACTGGTAAAGTTGCTAAGTTCCTTGTTAAAGCATTAAGTTTTGATCCGTTATCCAGAACGATTGTTAGTTTAAGTCCTATTGTAAGGACTGTTGCTAATAGGCTTGCTGAGAATCCTATAGCAATGGACAGGGGGGGCATCACTGCGGTTGAATCATTAATTAAGATTAAAGACGGTCGATACAATACCGCATTATCAAATCATTTAGATCAATGGCGAGCTTACAGAAAGGCAGGAGGTCAGTTAAATAAAACTAAGTTTAACGAAGCTGTTGCTAGATCTATGCGGAATGAAACTTTTGATACCGTTCAAGACGGGACAAGAGTCTTTAAAAATGGCGATTACTATGTATATCTATCTGCTAAAGGATGGAGAGATGAGCTATACGAGCCGTTAAAGAAAGAAGCAATTGATGTTGGATTGTTGCCTGAAGATGTAGATGTATCTACTGCCGTAGGGTATCTAAACAGACGGTGGAATAAAAACAAGATAGTAGATAATTACCCTCAATTTATTTCTGTCGTAAGTAAATGGTTAAAGGATGAAGATATAAAGCTGTTTGCTCAAGCCAAGCAAGCTCAAGACGATATTGCAATGGCTACTGGCGCAGAGAAAACTAAACTTCAAAAGATTATAGACCGAGCAGAATACAAAAAAGGCATGGACTTTGCCGATCAAGAATATGAAGACATTGCTAATCAAATTGCCCAAAGAATTAAAGGATCTCCGGACGGTCGATTGCCTTATGACTGGAAGATAGGAGAAGGCTCAAGCAAATTGAATGGAACTCCGATGAAAGGCCCATTGCGCTCTAGGACATTTCAAATCCCAGACAACATGGTTGATGACTTTCTTGACAATGATATTGAAGATCTTGGCCGTATATACCTTCGGCAGATTGCCCCAGATATAGAGCTAAAAAGGGCATTTGGCGACGTAGAAATGACAAATGAAATATCTGAGGTTGAAAGGTGGTACAGCACAGCCATCCTAAAGGCTGAAACTAGCACAGCAAAAGCTAGATTAGAAAAAGCCAGAAGAAGTGACATAGAAGATATTGCTGGAATGAGAGACAGAATCCGTGGCGTTTATGGCATGGAAGATCCAGACAATATATTTCATCGAATTGGTAGAGTTTCAAGAAATTTAAACTATATGCGGCTAATGGGCGGAGTTGTAGCGTCATCAGTGCCAGACGTTGCTCGAATCTTTATGGCAGAAGGTATCGTTAAAACTTTCACCAAGGGTCTAATCCCACTAGCCTCCGACCTTAAGACGTTTAAAGTTGCAGCGGCAGAAGCTAAGAGATATGGAGTAGGCGTAGATGCTTTAATGCGTGGAAGATCTCAAATTATTTCTGATATATCGGATTATACAAAAGGTGGTACGGCATTTGAGCGAGGCGTTCAAAGTGCAACTGACAACTTTGGTCGTATTAATTTGATGGATTATTGGACTGCTGGAGTAAAACAACTTCACGCAGTAACTATGCAGACATCTGTTATTGAAGGATTGTTGAAGGGTAATATAGATAAAAGACTATCTAGGCTAGGTATTGATGATGCCAATGCTATGAACATTGCTAGACAGTTAGAAAAACATGCCGAGAAAGTAGACGGTGTATGGTTGTCCAATGCTAAAAATTGGGATGTTCCAGAATTAGAACAAATCTGGGGCGCGGCTTTAAGAAAAGAATCTGACCGTGTAATTGTGGTTCCAGGCCAAGAAAAACCATTGTTTATGTCTACTCCAATGGGTAAGACAATATTGCAGTTCAGGTCATTTATGTTTTCTTCAACGCAAAGAATGACAATTGCTGCAATGCAGGGCCAAGATCATAACGCTGTAGGCGGCTTGTTAATGCTCACTTCATTCGGGATGATGTCGTATTCGTTTAAGCAATGGGATGCTGGCAGAGAGATTACAGACGACCCAACTGCGTTAATTATTGAAGGAATTGATCGATCTGGGTCTCTGGGTGCTATAATGGAGATCAATAACACAATGGAAAAGATGTCGTCAAACAATTTCGGATTGCGCCCGTTATTAGGGGTAGATCGTCCTGCTGCTAGATTTGCCTCAAGAAGTATTGCAGATGGAATTATGGGGCCAACTTTCGGACAAGGAATTGATTTAGTGGCTAGGGTGGCAAACGCAGGACTTGGCGAGGATGACTGGTCAGAATCAGATACTAGGGCAGTAAGACGCTTAATTCCAGGTCAAAATTTAACAGGCTTAAGAAATGGTTTCGATGCCATCGAAGAAGCAGTAGGTGACTTATGACAGTATTAGACAACACTCCAAGAGACCAATACACCGCTACCGGTGGCCAAGTTGCGTTTTCATACACGTTTGAGATCGCTGCTGAAGGTGATATTGCGGTCTTACAGAACGGCGTACTGCTCAGTTTAGGCACTGGTGCTGGCGAATATGCGGTTACTGGCGTAGGCTCAGACACAGGCGGCGTGGTCACACTGGTCACTGGTGCTACTGCTGGGGACATTATAACCCTATACCGTGACATGGCATTAGAGCGTCTTACGTCCTACACCAATGGCGGTGACTTCCTAGCAGCAGACGTAAACAACGACTATGATCGTTTATGGTTGGCACTCCAGCAGAATACTGGCACGTCAAACCGAGCCCTAGTAGCGCCTAACACTGATCCCACTAACATTAATATGACGATCCCTGACAAGGCTGCTCGTTCAGGCAAGTTCTTGTCATTCGATTCTGTTACAAGCAATCCCACGGTAACATCTATTAGCGATGTGTTTGGCTCTGGTACTTTAAAGGCATATAACTTTGTCGGAGACGGATCTACTACTGCGTTTACTTTAGGCTCTGATCCTGGCGTTGAGAACAATACTCAGGTCTACATTGACGGTGTATACCAGCAAAAGAACGGTTACACGGTATCTGGTACGACTCTGACCTTCTCTGCGGCGCCACCTAATCTCAGCACCATTGAGGTTATGGTTATCCAGCCTACTGCTATTAATACGGCAGACGCTGCATCAGTGTCCTTTACGCAAGCAGGATCAAACGACACTCGAACAGTACAAGCCAAGCTGCAAGAGTCAGTGTCGGTCAAGGATTTCGGTGCTGTTGGCGATGGTGTGACGGATGACACTGCGGCTATACAGGCGGCTATTAGCGCATGTAATCTAAGTGGCGCAACCTTGCATTTTCCTGCTGGCACATGGCTTGATGTAACCATTACGGCATTAAATATTTCTATAAACGTAGGGCGTGGTGCTATTTTTAAGACATCTAATGCAGGGCTTGTACCTGCGTTGCTATTGAGCGGCTGTACCAACGTTTCAATAAACGGAACAATAGTAGGAAACGGCAATAAAGCAAACAATATAAATGCGTATGGTTCTTCCAGCCTTGGATACGAATACTCAACGGTTGGCGTTTATAACTGTAACAATCTTCACATTGAAGATATTTATGTTTATGACTCTTGGCATGATGGTTTTACTATAAGCGATTCTTCTAGTATTTCGATAAACAATATTTATTGCAAAAACTCAACTGAGCGTGGCATTGTTTTCCATAAAGGATTTTCGTATTCCAGCATTGGAAGTGTTCGCGTGGATACTACTTCTGAAAATCATGGTATTCGCTTTGGTGGCGGATCTGGAAATACCTGTAACAACATTATCGTTGGTGACATTATAGCAAATAACACATTTAGCGCAGGTTGCTTGGTTGAGCGTTATTCTGAGAACATTAGTATAAATACAGTTAATGTATCTAATGCTGGTCAAAACGGAATGAAAATTGAAGATTGTTTTTTTGTTCATGTTGATTCTGTTCAAACCCACAATAACCAGTATCACGGGTTTGTAGTTAACGCGGAGAATGAAGACCCAAGCAATATTACAATTGGTAGTATTTTTTCTGAAGGGAATGGCGTTGATACAGGTAATACTCGTAACGGTGTTTATATTTCATCTACTGGCACTAAAACGGTATCCAATGTAAGCATTGGCTCTGTTACTACAATAGATAACGGTAATTCTACAAGTGGTGGAAATGGCTTTATCATTGGGTGTGCTGTAAACGCAACAGTCAAAGACTGCAATATTGGGAGCATTATATCAAAAAACAACTATGGATATGGCGCAATATTTGACGATACAGGAACCGTTAAGGTAATTAATGTAGGACAGCTTATTTCAGAAAATAACGGTTTGCTTTCTGGCGAAGATTTGCGCGTTGAAAATGATGTTAAAAATATTCGAATCAATAGTATTAATATTGACACGGAGACTCAAAGGCCAGAGGGCGGAGCAACCGTTAAGGGTTTGTTTTATGGTGATTTTGGTGGTGGAATTGAACAGCATATTGCTGATGAAGAATTAACGCTAACTGGCAGTAGCGTCACCCTGACTTCAGACATTCCAGTTGACTCTATTGTAAAAAGTGTTAATACATATGTGACTGAAAGCATTACGATCAGCGGAGGGGGAACTACTTTACAGGTTGGAAATTCTGGCAATGCGGATAGGTTCGGGTCAACAACCACCCTCACGGCTGGAGAGCAGCTAAAAATACAAGATTATGATGGAGCAGATGCTGGGCCATTTTACACACAAAGCGCGCTAAGCATTATTGTTGCTCCAGACTCTGGAACTTTTAGTGCTGGCAAGGTTCGCGTAGTAGTGAACTTTGAAACAACAGCAAGGATTCAGAGCTAACATTTTACTAACTGAGAGGCCAATATGAGCATTAAACAATTAGGCGGCGTGTTTGGTCGTAATCCAACATTCAATGACGTAACCATTGAGGGCCAATTAACCTTTGATGGCGACATTGATGTCAACTCCGATTTAAAGGTTGATGGCGATCTTGAAGTTACAGGCTCTGTCGCCATTGGGCCTTCAACCGCAGATACTCTTTTACATATATCTGGTGATGCAACAGCTATTGTACGCCTTGAAAATACGAATCCTGGCCTTGGTTTAGATGACGTCATTGGTTCTATTGAGTTTGAAAAGCAAGACGGATCAGGAGCTGGTGCTGGTGTTGCTGGTAGCATGAAGCTAATTACCAGCAATAATAATGGCGCAGAATCGTCTTTAGTTTTTAGCACTTGTAGTACAGCTAGGGGCAATAATGCTGAAGCGGCTCGTTTTACTTCTTCTGGTAATCTAGCCTTCCCGTCAGGCCAAGGCATCGACTTCTCTGCTACTGCTGGCACTGGCACCTCTGAGCTGCTCGATGATTACGAGGAGGGTGTATGGACACCAGCCGTGGGAACTTCCTCAAACGAGGTTGGAACATGGGATTCATCATTCGATGCTACATATACCAAGATTGGCCGAACAGTTATGATCAATCTCGTTATTAGTGGAACCGGGATGGGATTTTCGTCAACAACTGGGAGCCGTCAATATACTGGCTTGCCGTTTCCGCCACTTGATGACGGATCGGGAAGTTATGCGGCATCCGGTCTTGCGGTAGGGGGTGGCGTTGCTGTCTATGCTTCTGGTAGTACGTTTTACCTTGCAAGACATTTTGGCACAGGCACGGCATCTAAAATTCAGATTTCGTTTGCCTATAAAACAACTGCTTGAGGTACGATATGGCTTTAACTAAAACACACAACCGCATGATTTCCGGCGCTGGTGTTAACGTGCTGGACTATGGCGCGACGCCCGATGATGCAACCGATAGCGCTTCAGCAATTCAAGCCGCGATTAATGCCGCGGCACCTTTAAAACTGCCTGTTATCATTGATAAACAGTATGCAGTCAGTAGTGCAATTTCGTTGCCTTCAAATACAACCATTATTGGCAATGGCAGGATTCGCCAAACGACAGCAGATACCGATTTGCTTACTGCGACAAACGTAGAAAATATTAAAATAAAAGGCATTACGCTTCGCGGTCTTGGAACAGATTATGATGGAGAATCCTTCAGCAACTTTAGCGGCAGAAATGGTTTTCTTTCGACTAACTCAACAGCAGTTTCCGATTTTGTTTTTGATGACGTAACCTTCGAAAATTTTGGCGGAAATTACATTCGGTTTGATGGGGCCGCAACATCTAATCAAATTTTAGTTTCTAACTGCCGTTTTTTTGGCACAAACTTATTTGGCACGTCTATGCCGGTAATCCCATCTGGCGATACGGCTGGAAACTCTCAATTTGCAATTACTCTTGCCAGAAGTGATCGCGCTGTTGTTTCTAGCAATATGTTCATTGAGGTTGGCTCTGGGGTGCAAGTAGGATCGACTTGCGACAATATTTCAATTATTGGCAATAACATGATCAACATGCTTGAACAGCATGGTTGTTATATTCAGTCGCCGCTAGGAATGGTTGTCTCAGGAAATGTTATTGATGGCGCAGAATTTACAGGAATTAAAGCGCAATTCAGCGACACAACAAACGTAACAACTGACAACAGTATGTCGATTACTGGCAATGTAGTGATGAACGCCGATGGCAACGGAATTAACGTAGTCAATACAGGTAGTGATCCGTCAGTCCTAGCAAAAAATGTCACTATCACTGGCAATGCAGTTTATGAAGCATCGTCCGATGCGATCGACGTAAATCATATTGAGAATGCAGTGATTGCGAACAACACTATTAGAAATGGTCGGTCTGGAATCGTTTTTGCTAATGGGGTAAATGTTAATATCTCAGACAACATTATCTCTAATGTGGACAGAATAGGGATTTGGTTAGATCAGATAGATAATGGCGTATGTAAGAGGATCAAAATCACCTCAAATACCGTTGTTGATCCATGCCAAGATGCCACAAGCTCAACAGAGTTTGGTGTCCGTCTTGGTGCGACTTCTTCTGTTACAGAGACGTGCGAAGAAATTCTTTTAGACGGCAATTACATTGAAGATACGGCTGGCTCTCCGGTGATGAGATATGCCATATACGTTACAGATACCCAGCCACAAGCCGCTTTAAGAATTCGCAATAACATTGGTCGCAATGGATCTGATTATGGAGTTCGATTCCAAGCAACTACGCCCGCGCTTCTTGAAAACGACAACAATGTTTTTGAGGGAGCCAACGGGCCAGCGCTTTCAATGCCCGTAACTCCGGTGACGCAAGGTAGACTACGGAATGTTTACTCCGGCAATGCCGCACCAACATCTGGATCGTATGTTAGAGGAGATATTGTTTACGATGAAAGCCCTACAGCAGGCGGCACTATAGGGTTTGTTTGTACGGCAAGCGGCTCTCCCGGAACATGGAAAACATTTGGAACGATAGCATCTTAATACCCTTAGCGGGTGGACAGGCCCGATAGGGCGATAAACCAAGGAGATAAAATGGCACTTACAGAAGTAACATTGAACGATAAGATCGAAGTAGTACAAATGGCTGCTGGCTATCCAGTAA
>Ga0209406_1001367_pt1 | contig 17994 bp, 18 predicted proteins | sample COGITO_mtgs_1204_FD_184808 | JGI IMG/M metagenome (GOLD analysis project Ga0209406, IMG submission 184808) | Pelagic marine microbial communities from North Sea - COGITO_mtgs_120426 (SPAdes) (version 2) | ecosystem: Environmental > Aquatic > Marine > Epipelagic ...
CGTTGGATAACTCCGCAAAATATCATTAACTAAAAGTTTCTTTTCTGGGGGAATATAGAGACTAGTCATGCTGGTGCGGGGGTACTCCTCGAGCAAGCCCTCAGGGAACAAGAAATAGAAATTGGGCGTCATATTGTCCCAATTCAGACTGCGTGTCCCTATCATCTGAGCTTCAAAAATAAGACCACCAACGCTAAAGGTAATGCGGTCGCCTAACTTTAAACCAAGTTCTCCTGCAAGCTCGTCCTCTAGAGATACCGGAGCAATGGCATGCCCCGCTTCATTCATTTTTTCACTGAATTTAGCCAACTCATCAAGATCCCACCATTCGCCTTGAGCAACGGTGTTCCCCTCAGGCAATTCAGTGGTCCAGCTAAGATTGAGTTCACGACGAAAAGATTCATGGCTATCTTTCTGCTCTTCAGTAATCGCAACGCCATTAATCTCGGTCATTCGGCCGCGAACCATGGCATACCACCCAGCTGTGTTGAGCTGATTGTCCTCAACCAACTGCCTAACACCATCTAACTCATAGGGGGCCACATTAACCAAGAAGTGGTTAGGAGCATCGTCGGCTAACTGGAACTGCCACTGGTCAATTAATGACGTGCGTACCACTATCATTATCATTAGTAGCGCTATAGCGCCAGAAAACCCAATCATCTGGATTAAACTCTGGGAGCGCCTACGCCACAGATTGGCCAACGCTAAACGCCAAATACTACCCATGCGTTGCCCATATTGCATACCTAATCGCAATAGGAATAATCCTCCCAAAACTGAGGCCAATGCTGTAACACCGAAGCCTGCTAGTATCGCTAAAGACAAATAAAGATTATTGCTATACCACAGCAATAGACCTGTGATCGCCGCGACACCGAAAGACACTCTAATTGCCGAGCTTAGGGGTTTTGAAGCCACATCTTGACGCAATACCGCGAGGGGTGACTGGGCGGGTAAGTGCCACAAAGCCGGCAGAGTGAACCCCGCTAAGCACAGTAGTCCAGTCCCCAATCCGGTTATCCAAGGTCGTAGACCTGCCAAAGGTAATTCTATAGGTAACCATTCCCTCACTATCAAAAGAAGCAAATGGTGAAATACAAAACCCACTGCTAATCCAATTAAAGAGCCGCAAATTCCCATCCAAATGCTCTGTTGTAGATATAGTCTTCGGACTCTTAAGGCTGGAATACCCCAGCTTTTCAGAAGGGCAACCTGCTTGGTTTGTCCGCTAGCAAAATGGTGACTAGCAAGGGCCAATGCAATACCAGCCAAGACTACGCCGATACTTCCAGCCAACAACAAAAAACGTCTCCCTTTATCCATGGTATCCGCAATACTCGCTTGAGCCTGATCAGGCGTAATCAATCTGTCATGAATATCTAATTGAGGCTCAAGCCACGCTTGATATTCTTCAAAGCTATCCTGGTCATTAGCCGCCATGAGATAACGATAAGTGACCCGACTACCCGGCTGAATAATTCCGCTGGCAGGTATATCGGCATAGTTCATCAATACTCGAGCACCAAAAAATGAGTAGGAACTACCGTCTGGCTCCTCGATCAAAATCTGACTAACTTTGAGTGTCGTATCACCCAACTCAATCTCATCTCCAAGCTCTATGTCCAGCAGGGGCAAAAGCCTGGCGTCCACCCAAACTTCTCCTCTATCTGGCCCAAAATCAACTGACTCGATCAAACTAGGATCACGTGTGAATGCAGTAGTGGAGCGCTTAATCAGCCCACGTAAAGGATAATTGGGCTGAACCGCCTTGATCGACGCCAAATGTAGCTCATCGTCATGGAACACAATGGATGAAAACCCCATTATTTTAGCCGTAGAAACATTCTTTATCTGGGCTTCTTGGAGCCATTCTTCGGAAGCCTCTTTACTACTCCGAACTACCAAATCGGCGGCTAAAAAACTACTGGACTCTTGAGTCAGAGCTTTCTCAATACGCTCAGCCAAAAGGGATACTGACGTCACTACAGCTACCGCCAGAATCAATGACCAAAGGATCAACCCAAGTTCGCCGCCGCGCCAGGTCCTAATAAGCATTCGCAAAGAAAGCATTAAGAGATAAGCTCCTTAGATTTTGCTTCGTCGTTTTCCATCTGACGACCCGCCTGTAATTGCAGTGTTAAATTACATCGCGCCGCTAAATTCATTTCATGGGTCACTAAAATCAACGTAGTACCCTCTTCCCGGTTTAAATCAAATAGAAGGTCATTAATAATTTCACCGGTCCCTGTATCTAGGTTTCCGGTAGGTTCATCGGCAAATAAAATAGTCGGTTTGCAAGCAAAGGCTCTTGCTACTGCTACACGCTGCTGTTCACCGCCGGAAAGCTGTCGCGGATAGTGAGTTGTGCGACTACTCAAGCCTACCCTCTCTAAATAATAATTAGCTGTTTCCAGGGCTTTGCCATCACCATTTAGCTCAAGTGGCAATGCAACGTTCTCTAAAGCGGTTAATCCAGGGAGCAAATGAAATGATTGAAAAACAAAACCCACATCCTTTGCTCGCACCATCGCCCGCCCTTCTTCATCCATCGCTGTAATATCCTGATTATTAACCACGACAGACCCGGAACTCGGCAAATCGAGACCAGCTAAAATACCCAACAATGTGGATTTACCCGAGCCTGATGGTCCAACAATGGCCAAGGTTTCGCCATCAGCAACAGTCAAGCTAATCCCATCCAGGATGTCCAATTTACCTTCGGTGGTGATCACCTGTTTGCATATGTTTGTCACTTCAATCATTAGAACCTTCCATTGTGAGAAAAATCGCTTACACTTCCGCTACAGATTTTAATCGAAGTTCACTCGGGATTTATTATGCGATCTTTTTTTAAAGGGCTATGTTGCCTGTTTATTCTACTAGGTGCCAACACTTATGGATCAACTCTATTAGTTTTGGGTGATAGTTTGAGCGCGGGTTATGGTATCGACCCAGCTAAAGGCTGGGTTAACCTTCTACGAGAAGACCTTTCGTCGGATCATGAAATAATTAACGGTAGTATCAGTGGCGACACCACAGGGGGAGGTTTAGCAAGACTGCCCCTGCTACTGACGAAATTCCAACCTGATTATGTAATACTTGAACTAGGTGGCAATGATGGTCTTCGGGGTCAGCCGCTTCGACTCATGAAACAAAATTTATCTCGAATGGTCGACCTGTGCCTAGATGCTAATGCAGTGCCTATTCTTTTTGGCATGCGTATCCCACCCAATTACGGCAGAAGGTACACTGATGCATTTGCCAAAGTATATGTTCAATTATCGATGGAAAAGAGGATCACTTTAATACCGTTTCAACTTGAAGAATTAGCAATCACCGAAGGAATGATTCAGCAAGATGGGCTCCACCCTACTGAAAAGGCTCAGCCCATAATCAAGGATGTGGTGAAAGGGTCTATAAATCAACTACTACCTTAAACTTAACTATTTTGTGGGCAGAGTAGCCTTATGCATAAAGCGCTAAAGAGGGCTGGAAAAGATGTTGAGTTTATTACCCTAAAAGGAGAGGATCACTGGCTATCAGGCAGCGAAACAAGACTAGCACTTATTAAAGCAATAGATGAATTTCTAGACACACATAATCCAGCCTTCTAACCAATTAGTCTCTGCTAGATTTAACTCTTAGAGGCCCTGAGAAACACTTTAAACTGAGACACCAGTCCACCCATTAAAATTAGTCCACACCCAACTAGCTCAATGGGAGTCAGATACTCATTAAGTAACCACCACCCACCAATGGCCGCAAATACTGCTTCAAAACTCAGAATAAGGGCTGTATGAGAGGCAGGCGCGGTGCGCATACCAATGGCTTGCAAAGAAAAACCAATACAAGAAGACAGCACTCCAACAAAAAGCAAAGACGTTGCTGCATCTCTAACGGCATTCCAGTCCCAGACTTCGGTGAGAAGCATCACCACGCCACTTATCATGGCAGCAAAAATAAACTGTAAAAACATCAAGCGATAAACCGAGATTTGATTGGCAACTTTACCGGTATAAATGACGTGTAATGCCCAAGCGACCGAACTAATCAGTATTAGAATGTCACCTATTACAAACTGATCTGCTTTAATTTGAGAGAGAAAATACAATCCAAACACAGCAAAAATCACACCCAACCAAGTTGGCCACTCAGTTTTGGTACCCATAAGCAAACCCAGCAAAGGGACAAAGACAACATAAACTCCCGTTAAAAAGCCTGCTCGGGCCACTGTGGTATAAAGTAAGCCTTGCTGTTGAACCAACATACCCAGAGCCATAATAACGCCTAATTGCAGAGCTTTTTTGTCCACTGATTGATAATGAAATATCTTTTTGGGCTTTTCCATCAGATACCAGATCGGCAGTATTGCAATAGCTGCGACAACAAATCGACCAAAGACAAAAGTCACGGGGCCAACATGGTCCATACCCATACTCTGAAAGACGAAGGCGAATCCCCAAATAAGGGCTGTTACAAGCAAAAATAAATCTGCTCTTATCTCCGTTCTAAAACTCATAGAAACCTTGTTCTCGCAAAATTGATGGACCCGATCTACTTTAGGGTTGATCACAGCCTGAAAATTGCGGCAGTGTGCATGGTTATCTAGGGGTTTTCAAGATTGCGAAAAACAAGATTAAATTAGCAGCTTAGTCTTCACCAAAAAGTACTAAATCTGTCTAAAATGCAGATTCGAACACGCTACTCTCGCTGAACTTTTTATGATATTTCAGGTTGCATATATTGAATCAGTAACTGCAGCTTTTCCTGACCTCGAAATTCGTTAATATCTAGACGATAGACACAGCGCGCTTGTTGAATCAGTTGATTAGGCCAGAGCTCTAAATCCATATTGAAATAAATAGCATCGATATCAGTATATGGCTCAGCTTCCTGCGTCAGAACTAACTTCAAGTGATGCTCTCCTACGACACGCTGCTGTTTAATAGTAAATATGCCTTCAAAGCAGGGTTCCGGAAATTGCTGACCCCAAGGGCCCGATTCTCTGAGAAGTTCTGCGGTTTCCATATTTATATGATCAGATTCTAAGCAACCATCAGTAATCACCTTGGCCTTTAGATCTTCAGGATTGAGTGCTCGGTACACATACTCTTGAAAGGCTGCAGAAAATGTCTCTAACTGCTTCTCCTCAAGAGTTAAACCGGCGGCCATGGCGTGGCCACCAAATTTGCTAATTAAGCCTGGGTTCTGTGTTGCTACCGCATCCATGGCATCTCTTATATGCAGGCCCGGGATAGATCTTGAAGAGCCTTTAAGTGACCCATCCTCGGCACGGGCGAAGGCTACTACAGGGCGGTGATATTTTTCTTTTAAACGAGAAGCGACTAATCCAACAACACCCTGATGCCAATTTGGGCGAAATAAGCACAATGCTGACGGTAAATTATCCTCTGAATCCAAGGTTAATTTATCCAGCTCGGCCATCGCCTCTTGTTGCATCCCCTGTTCAATTATTCTTCTATCTTTATTTAATTGATCAAGAGATTCGGCAGCTTGCAACGCAACATTCATGTCCTCTGTGAGCAAACACTGAATGCCCAATGAAATATCGTCTAAGCGCCCCGCAGCATTAAGTCTTGGCCCTACAGCAAATCCTAAATCTGCCGCTACCAAACGTTTAGGATTCTTGCCTGCTATCTGCAACAATGCTCGAATACCAGGTCGACAAAGACCTGATCGAATGCGCAATAGTCCCTGATGCACCAAAGTCCGATTCACCTGATCCAAAGGCACCACATCAGCAACGGTTCCCAGTGCAACCAAATCCAGCCATGTGGCCATATTAGGTTCAACTAGCTGATTCAAGTCAAACCATCCTATCTTACGAAGTTCAGCGCGCAAACCACTAAGAAGATAAAAGGCAACACCGACACCAGCTAAATTCTTAGCAGGAAATGAGCATCCTAGCTGATTTGGATTGACGATTGCACATGCATTTGGGAGTTTTTCCCCAGGCAAATGATGATCGGTGACAATCACATCAACGCCGAGGCTTCCGGCGTGTTCTACCCCGTCAATACTCGATGTACCATTATCGACCGTAATAATCAGGTCAGGATGATATTGGGTAGCAAGGTCAACTATCTCAGGAGTTAAACCATACCCATAGTCAAATCGGTTAGGTACCAAAAACTCAATCTTTTTAAAGCCCATCGCTGTCAAAGCGAGCATCATCAACGCTGAACTAGTCGCACCATCGGCATCGAAATCACCAACTATGACTATTTGTTGGTTCTTTTTTAATGCTTCTACTAACCGCTCTACCGACTCTAACATGCCCCTTAGCAGGCTTGGAGCAGGCAGACAGGATAGCTGCTTATCAAGAGCCTCTTGACTGCTCACTCCTCTTGATTGATAGATGCGTTGCAACAACGGATCCAAGTCTGGTGAAAAGCCGGCGGTCTCTAGATTAAAAGAACGACTGAGTATTTCCATGCTCTACCTCAACAGAGGTGTTATTTTACGGTCGAGCCAATCCAGCAAAAATTGATTGGTCAATTCAGGTTTCTCTTGTTGAATCCAGTGCCCACACTCCAAATTTTGAATTTCCAAATCCAAAACAGTATCAGTCATATCGACTTTAGGAACCATGTCATATTCGCCATAAAGCATTAGACAGGGAATTTCGATCCTTTGCTCAACGTCCACCATGGTCTCCCAGTTGCGCGTAAAATTACGATACCAATTGCATGGAGCAACAAAACCACCCTTTTCAAATGCGTCGACAAAAACTCTCAAGTCTTCTTGGCTAAGCATTAACTCGCCGCGATTATTATCAACTTCAGCTGAGCGCACAATGGAATAGCCATCAGGCTGAGCCGGGCTATTATCCAGCCAGTGCTTAGTGCGATACAGGTTAGTTAAAACTCTTTTCGGATCAGTTTCAAAAGCACGGGCAGCGACTTCTGGCTGACGATTGAAATGGACTAGGTAAAAATCCTCGCCTAATACCTTTTCCCAGAAAGCAACGGGCTCTGATGGCTCTCGAGCTTTAAAAGGTACAGACATATTCGCCAATCCGATAATTCGCTCAGGATTCAACAGAGCATGCTGCCACAACATGATGGCACCCCAGTCATGACCCACATATATAGCGCGATCGATATCCAAGGCGTCAAGTAAACCGTTTTGATCATCAGTAAGATGGTGAATATCGTATGCGTTCACATCTATTGGTTTACTTGAGTTACCGTAGCCACGCTGATTAGGCACGATGCAGTGATAACCCGCCGCCACAAGCGCTGGAATCTGATAGCGCCAACTGTAGGCCAATTCGGGCCAGCCATGGCAAAGAACAATTGGAGTCCCACCCTGTCCCGCCTGAAATACCTCTAGTTCAATACCGTTAGTCTCAATCATCGTTGGTAAAGGCATTGAAAAAGGTTTAGTCATTGGCATTCTCAAGGGACTAACGAAATCACTTAAAGTCTAAAGGTATCCCGCTTGCTTACCAATAAACCAACTAATATAACCAAGCGCTGCAACCACAACCCAGATGACAGCCACCAGCCTCCAGGGGCGAAAGGGTTTCCGTTCAACACTATTGAACCCACTTTCTAGGTAATTATCTACGCGATCTTGATCTTCTTTTGATAACTTGTTTTCTTCTGACATCTTCTCATCTCGACTTTAGCTTCCGACTTATACGCGGTCATTTGTAGCCCAGACCTTAGGCTCGAATATTTTCCGAGATAAACTGCTGCACCTCTGACTGCGCATTATCTAAAACAGTAAAATACTCCTCAAGGTCAAAAAGACCTGCCATGTGATTGGGTAAATCAGGATCTCTTGGATATCCGGCCTTCTTAACCGCCTCGGGGAATTTGGCAGGATGAGCAGTGGCAAGAGTCACCATCGGAGTGCTTGTATCTTCGCGACAGGCCCGTGCCGCCGCAAGACCAATGGCCGTATGTGGGTCAAGCAGGTAATCAATATCTCTGTTTGTCGTGCTGATGAGGTCGATCATCCCACTGTCATCACATCGAAAACTAGTAAACAACTCCCTCGCTCGATCTAAAGCAGAGTTACTCAACTGCATCGATCCCGCTTTCGCATCATTCATTAATTGAGCAATCACAGCACCATCTTGGTCATAAAGATCAAATAACAGACGCTCAAAATTACTAGAGATCATGATATCCATGCTCGGCGCCAAACTCTGCTCAAGAGGCCGGGAGGTATGATCATTATCACTAATACAACGATGTAAAATATCGTTTTGATTAGTTGCAATCACTAACTGTTTGATTGGCAATCCCATTTTGTAAGCCAAGTAACCGGCAAAAATATCTCCAAAATTGCCCGTGGGAACAGAAAAAGAAACAGCTTGATCAGGCCCACCAAGTCGCAAGGAGGCCCAAAAATAATAGACAATCTGGGCCATTATACGAGCCCAATTAATCGAGTTTACTGCAACAAGTTGTCGACCATCTGGCAAAAAGGACTGATCAGAAAAACTTGCTTTAACCATATTTTGGCAATCATCAAAATTTCCATGCAATGCGATATTGTGAATATTATCTGCTTGAACTGTTGTCATTTGGCGTCGCTGTACATCTGACACTCGTTGATAAGGATGAAGAATAAATATATCGATATTCTTACATCGTCTACAACCCTCAATCGCGGCAGAGCCAGTGTCGCCAGAGGTAGCGCCCATAATGACAACCTTTTGCTGCCGCTTTCCTAGGGTGTAGTCCAGTAGATTTCCCAAAAATTGTAGGGCAAAATCTTTAAATGCAAGAGTGGGGCCATGGAATAATTCCAAGATCCATTCGTTATCCCCGGTCTTTACCAGCGGAGCAATATCTTCATGACGAAAATTACCATAGGATTTCTCAATCAATCGCTCTAAATCGCTCTCAGGAATTGCTCCATCAACAAAAGGAGTAATCACTTTTAATGCTAATTGCTGATAGGATAATCCAGCCCAAGAGGCAATTTCTTCATGACTGTAATGTGGCAATGACTTCGGCACATATAAACCTCCGTCTGGCGCCAACCCGGTCAAGATGACATCTTCAAAACTTTTAGGCTCTCCACCACCGCGAGTGCTAATGTATTCCATCTAACGACTTCCCAATAATGACTTATTGCTTATCTTAAGTTGTCTCACGCTTGGTCTAAGTATTCAACGCGTATGAAGTTAACTGGGCCACGCACAGTCTCAAGTTGCTCGATATGCTCCACAGCCTCATCTAAACATTTTTCTTTGGTCACATTCGTTAGAATAATGACATTGACATAACTCTCGCCGGCGGGTTGGTCACGTTGAATAATAGATTCAATACTAATTCCAGCGTCAGCCATTATTTTCGTCACATTCGACAGAACACCTGGCTTATCCAACGCAGAAAATCGGATATAAAATCCCGTCTCAACTTCTTCAATACCCAACAATGGTTGTTCTTTGAGGGCGGTAAGCTTGCATCCCAGCGCTGGTACCCAAGCATCGGGATATGAGTCCATATTTCTTGCTACATCCACTATGTCAGCTATGACGGAAGAGGCTGTAGGCTCTGAACCCGCTCCAGGACCATAAAAAAGAGTAGTTCCAACCGCATCAGCGTTGACCATAACCGCATTCAAAACATCGTTCACCCCAGCTATTAAAGATCGCTGAGGAACCAAGGTCGGATGTACCCGCAATTCCACGCCATTTTCTGTTTGCCTTGCTATACCAAGATGCTTAATCGCATAACCAAGCTCTCGTGCATAAGCAACATCTTGAGGTTGTAATTTTGTAATGCCCTCCGTGAAAAGACCTTTAAGTGATAAAGGCGTGCTAAAGGCAATCGAGGCCAAAATGGCCAGCTTGTGTGAGGCATCTATTCCCTCGACATCAAATGTTGGGTCAGCCTCGGCATATCCTTTCTCTTGGGCTTCAATTAGAACGTCATTAAAATTTCTGCCTTTAGTATCCATCTCAGACAAAATAAAGTTAGTCGTACCATTAATAATTCCAGCAAGCCAATTAACACGATTAGCGGATAAGCCCTCGCGAAGAGATTTGATGATTGGAATACCACCAGCCACAGCAGCCTCGTAGCAAACCATCAACCCTCGTGACTCCGCCTCAGAGAAAATTTCCATACCATGCTCTGCGATCAGTGCTTTATTGGCAGTTACAACATGCTTGCCATTCTCTAGCGCGGTCATCACCAATTTATAAGCTGTCGTCGTTCCTCCAATAAGCTCAACAACGACGTTAATATCAGGATTCTTAGCTACCTCAAATATATCGCGGGTAACAGGAGTCGTAGAGAGGGCGCAGTCAGGGTTATCTCGCCGGCAACCAATCTGTGCTATTTTAATTTCACAGTTTGCTCTAGCGTTGATTGCCGCCAAGTTTCGGGATATAACGTTATACACGCCAGATCCCACGGTTCCTAGACCGCATATGCCAATGTTTACTACTCTCACCTCATTACCTCTGAATACTCCTGAATTCAAGGCACGTAAAATCCGCCAGCCTCTTTTACCAACAATTTTATACTATTTGAGAATTTATTCGGGTTTATTAGCTAAGTATTTTTCCACAGTGAAAAATTCAAGAGCCTATACGTAAAATTTTCGCCAGAGCCTCGGCCTTTTGATACCCTGGAAGCATCGTCCCGTCCATAAGAACAATCGCTGGTGTTCCTGTGACTCCTAACCGCTGACCGAGATTGTAGTGCTCTGCAACCGGATTTTCTGAACAAACATTTAATGGATCATCATCACCATTTTTAGATCGCGTTAAACTACCTTGGGGATCATCGGAACACCAAGCAGTAGCGATCTTGTCATAGGAGGCAGATGCTACTCCAGCTCTTGGAAATGCAAGGTATCTGACCTCGACACCCATTTGATTCAGTTCCGGCACTTCTTGATGGAGCTTTCTACAATAACCACAATCCACATCAGTAAAAACATTAATAATTGCTTTTGTTGGTATGGAAGACTTAAAAACAATCATTTCGTCTGTTGATAAAGAAGCAAATGCCTCTCTACGATCAACGTCGAGCCGTAAGTTACGAACGTCCACAAACTGACCTACTTTGACCTTATAAAGCGCGCCATCGAAAAAGAATTCTCCATCCTCAGAGACATAAAGTATTGGTCCTCCCATTACTTGTACCTCATAAAATGTAGGAATCTCGGATGGACCAATAAACTTATAATCTAAATCAGACCGCGCCGCCTTAAGCTTTGAGATTATGGTCTGCCGAACGACTTGATCATCATCTGCGAGAGTCGACCCTGCGCATGCCAAAGTTATTACTAAGACACACGTCAGCAAAGTTGAAAAAGATTTCATTATTTTTTGTCTCGGATAAATTGTAATTTAAAACATAGCGGAGTGGTAAAAGCCATAACTAGCACTCTAAATCCGTCTCTATTGAGCTCAAAGACGGTCTAAATTGCATCGGCGCCCGTTTCACCAGTACGAATTCTTATCACCTCATCTAATGAAGAAATAAAGATCTTACCGTCGCCTATCTTTCCAGTCGCTGCTGATTTAGTGATCGCCTCCACAGTGCTGTCAACTAAATCCGTGGATATAGCAATCTCTAATTTAATTTTGGGTAAAAAATCGACAACATATTCCGCACCTCGATACAGCTCAGTATGCCCTTTTTGACGACCGAAGCCTTTGACTTCCGTCACTGTAATGCCTTGGACTCCCAAGTCAGCAAGAGCTTCGCGAACATCGTCCAGTTTGAACGGTTTAATTACTGCAGTAATCAGTTTCATATTTACATATTTCCTTACACGTGACTTATATCCCTTAAGATACCTCTTTATCTCCAAAATTGCATCAGGATAAAATCAAAAATCATGAAATAATTTTGGTTAACTGAGGACAAAAAAAACCGGAGCACAAGGCTCCGGTTAATCTAGGGGTTATTGTAATCTATGACTTAGCACTAACAAACTCGGGGTATGCTTCCATTCCGCACTCTGAAAGATCAACTCCGTCAAACTCTTCTTCCTGAGAGACGCGAATGCCCATGGTAGACTTCAGAATACTCCACACAACCGCGCTGGCTCCAAATACCCAGATGAAGATAGTTGCGGCCCCAATTAACTGACCAGAGAATGTTGAAGCATCATTCGTTAGCGGCACTAACAGCAAGCCTAGTAAACCAACAACACCATGAACAGAAATAGCACCTACCGGATCATCAATCTTTAACTTATCAAGAGCCACAATACTAAAGACCACTAAGACACCGCCTAATCCACCAAACAGCGTTGCTTGTAAAGCGGTCGGGGTTGACGGCTCTGCGGTAATAGCGACGAGACCTGCTAACGCTCCATTCAAGGCCATCGTTAAATCAGCTTTACCAAACATGAATCTAGCAACGATAAGGGCAGCAATTAATCCGCCACTTGCAGCAGCATTAGTATTTAAGAATACCACCGCAACAGCGTTCGCGCTTTCAACTGAAGCGGTAGCAAGAACCGATCCTCCGTTGAAACCAAACCAGCCCAACCATAAAATAAAGGTTCCTAAAGTGGCCATGGGTAGATTGGCGCCAGGAATTGCATTTATTGAGCCATCCGCTCCGTACTTGCCCTTTCGTGCTCCTAGCAAGAGAACGCCGGCTAAGGCTGCAGACGCACCCGCCATGTGTACGATGCCCGATCCTGCGAAGTCAGAAAATCCAAGATCGCCTAAAGTATATAAACCAAAGACGGACTGTCCGCCCCAAGTCCATGATCCTTCCATCGGATAGATAAAGCTGGTCATCACAACTGCAAAAGCTAAAAATGCCCATAATTTCATTCGCTCTGCCACCGCACCTGACACGATAGACATTGCTGTAGCAACAAAAACTACCTGAAAGTAAAAATCAGCAGAGGGGGCATAAGTAGCTGGCTCTTCCATGCCTGTAGCACCGTCACCAGTGATGCCTCTTAACAACAGATCGCCAAGGTCAGCGTACATAATGTGATATCCACAGACCATATACATGGTACAGGCGACCGCAAATAGAGAAATATTTTTGGTTAATATTTCGGTAGTATTTTTAGAGCGGACCAAACCCGCCTCGAGCATGGCAAACCCAGCTGCCATCCACATAACCAATGCGCCGCACATTAAAAAGTAAAATGTATCGAGCGCGTACTGTAATTCAAATATCTCGTTCATTGTTCTTCCTTAATTTAGATGGCTTCTGGACCGGTTTCCCCGGTACGGATTCGAATAGCATCATCAAGCTGGCTGATAAAAATCTTGCCGTCGCCAATCTTGCCTGTTGCTGCGGTTTTAGTGATAGCTTCAACGGCGCTCTCAACCAACTCATCGGTCAATGCCACTTCTACCTTTACTTTTGGTAAAAAATCGACAACATACTCAGCACCTCGATACAACTCAGTGTGACCTTTTTGTCGACCAAAACCTTTTACCTCTGTTACGGTTACGCCTGAAACACCCAATTCACCGAGCGCTTCACGAACTTCATCCAGCTTGAAAGGTTTAATAATTGCAGTAACTAATTTCATGGATCCTCCATTGAGTGGCTAAAGCCACTCATATTGCTTTAAAAGAAAATACCTCAGCGCTTACAGCGACTTTGAGATGGTAATTGCAAATTCAGCATCAGCATCTAGGGCACCGCTTCCCGATGAATCAATAAAACTAAAGTCAACGCCGACTCCACTGACTTCAGTGCTAAGAGAAATCGAATAATCATCCACTGTGTCGCCAAAAACCTCGTCGTAGGCGACATTGTCATCAGCTGAAATAGTTCCGTAGTGAAGGCCTAAGCTCCAGTTCTCTCCCAAAGAAAAGCCATAATCTACATAGACATAAGTAGTTTCACCTGAGGAGGCAAAGTAATCGTCAGAAAAGTTAAAACCAACGGTCGCATCACCAAAGGACAAGCTCCCATACAACTCTTCAAAATCTAAAGTCGAATCTCCGGGATAGCCATAGAACAAGTAGCCCACATCGAAGCTCACTGCTTCAGTTAGGTCACCAACATATCCCACGTAATAATCAAGCTCTGGACCGTTACTAAAATCAATACTCGAAGCCCATGTACCCACATAAATACCATTTTCAAAATTGACATCGAAACCGCCTGATAGCGCTTCTCCACCAGCTTGATCGACGCCTCTGAAAAAATATTCGGATCCAAGTGCTACGTTTCCTGAAATTTCGGCGGACATTCCTGTCGCTGCTGTCATCATAGTTGCAGCCAAAACTGCAGTTTTTATTGCTTTCATTAGGTAATCTCCCAAGATTGTGTTGTCAATTGATTTGTGTCTCACCTTTCGGTCAGTACCTAAGCCTTTGCATATTGCGTGCCAACTCTTGAAAGTCATCTCCAATCAGGGTTTTATAAGTAAAAGGTAGGCTTTATGCGCTAAATTGGTGCGACAACTCACTGCTTGGTTCTTTGTAATGCACCAAAACAGTAATCTTAGAATCCACCGAAAAGAAGGCCCTAATATGTCAAAATAAGCTGACAATGATCGCCAAACATTGAATAATAGCGATCAGGAACGGAGCATGAAAAATGGACAGCGAAGATATTTATAGTCAGTTTCAATCTCATCTTGATAAAACTCTTTCAGGCGCAGAGGCAATGAGTGCTGAGATGCACCAACTCTTGCGCGCGGCAATGAATAAAACTTTATCCAACTTAGACGTAGTAACTCGTGAAGAGTTTGATACTCAGCAAGCAGTTCTAGTGCGATCTCGTGAGAAAATTGATGTCCTAGAAAAACAGATAGCGGAAATTGAAACTCTGATCACCAAAAATAACGCTTAACGCGACCTTAATTAACCAAGGATAATTATTAGTAGTCTTTTCATACAAGGAGGTTTGAATGTCTCTTGCAGTGATTCAAAGTCGCGCCAAATCGGGTATCGATGCCCCTTTAGTGTCTGTAGAAGTGCATCTATCCAACGGACTCCCCGCATTTCACCTAGTAGGCCTTCCTGAAACCTCTGTTAAAGAAAGTAAGGACCGCGTTCGTAAAGAAATTCGACAAGTATGTCCTCTCGATGAGCAGCTTAAAGATTTAATGAATAAAGCTATTGAACGCTTCGGCCTGTCTGCTCGAGGCTTTTATCGAGAGTTAAAAGTAGCTAGAAGTCTGGCTGACCTTGACGCGTCAAAATACCCTAAATCTCGCCATTATCAGGAAGCCTTAAGTTACCGTCCTACTATTCCAGAAAATCAACATAGTTAATCTTTAACAATTCTCTCTGGCAACGAAACGCCACACTGATGGCAATATTCTGCGTCAAGATGATGCCCATTTCGGCCGCAAACATTACATTGGCGATTGTTACTTTGACTTCCCATTTCTCGCGCTATTTCAGCAGTAAATATACCCGTGGGGATGGCAATAATACTATAACCAGTCAACATGGCCATGGTAGCGATAATCTGGCCAAACACCGTTTGCGGAGTAATATCGCCATAGCCAACGGTCGTAATGGTCACAATAGTCCAATAAATACTTCTCGGAATACTAGTGAAACCATTCTCAGGACCCTCAACTAAAAACATCAAACTACCAAAAATAACGCTGAGTATGAGGACGACCAGAAAGAATACTAAAACTTTACGGCGCGCAGCATAGATTGATCGAAGTAGGAGATTAGCCTCGGTTAGATAACGCACTAACTTGAATACCCGGAATATCCGCAACACCCTCAACAGGCGAATGACTAACCAGTAACTTGCACCAGGAAAAATTAATGCCAGATAGGTTGGTACAATCGATAGTAGGTCAACCAAACCATAAAAACTAAATATATAACGCAATGGCTTTGGCGAAGAATAGATACGCAGACAATATTCTAATGAGAAAAGCGCTGTAAACCCCCACTCCAACCAAAACAACCAAGAACCGTAATCACTATGTATCCCAGCGATAGAATCCAGCACAACCGCTAAAACACTCACTAAAATAAGATAGATAAGAACAATATCAAAGCGTTGACCAGCAACTGTATCCGTACCAAAGATAACTTGATAAATTCTGTCTCTCAATGATAAATCAACCATGATCCCTACCTTGGTAGAAAAAGTTAAACCAGTACAGATGATACTCCGAGATCAAACTATAGAACATTAAAAGTCTAGCGGCTAACCAATGGACATCCAAACATACTATAGAATTTCTAGATCGCTCTTTTAATGCTAAAGTATCTCAAAATTTTTATTAACACTGACATAGCGTAAAAGGCGTGGAACACTCATCATGATCAATCAAAGAATGTCTGCTAAAGACTGGTCAATGCTGTTGCTACTCTCCTGCCTATGGGGCGGCTCATTCTTTTTTATCGGAATCGCTGTCTCAGAACTCCCTCCACTGACGATTGTTACCATGCGTGTTGGCTTGGCCGCGGCTGTGCTTTGGACTTTTTTGCTCGTTACTGGTGGTGAAGCTCCCAAATCTTTGAAGCTATGGGGTACATTTTTTGTCTTAGGTTTACTTAATAATGTTATTCCCTTCTCTCTGATAGTCTGGGGGCAAACGCATATCGCATCGGGCCTAGCGTCTATTATCAATGCAACTACACCGCTATTTACTGTGTTAATCGCAGGTATATTTTTATCTGATGAGCATATCACCCCGGCTAAATTAACTGGGGTTATTATGGGGCTTTTGGGCGTCATACTATTAATCGGGCCGTCGGTACTAGCTGGCACAAATTCAGACAGTACAGCGCAGCTAGCAGTTGTGGGGGCCGCCATCTCCTATGGATTCGCCACCGTATATGGTCGACGCTTCAAGGCAATGGGAATATCTCCGCTAACAATTGTCATTGGACAAGTAACGGCGGCCTCTATTATTTTAATACCCTTAACTTTTTTCATAGAGAGGCCAGATCAAATACCCAACCCGAGTATCTCTATCTGGCTAGCAATCTTATCTCTTGCTATTTTCTCAACGGCATTCGCCTATATTTTATTTTTTCGTATATTATCTTCCGCAGGTGCCACTAATGTTGTCTTAGTTACCTTTTTGGTCCCAATAACTGCAAGTCTTTTAGGCTGGCTTGTGTTGGACGAAGTCCTCTACATCGAGCATTTCATCGGTATGCTCTGCATCGGCTTGGGATTGACTGTCATTGATGGAAGAATTTTAAATAAAGTTATAAGATCACTCAAACGTCCATAATCACAGTCAATTTTTAGTAGATTGAGCTAACAAGCCAAATACAGCTAAACTCTCATCTTAAAATCGACCCAATTGATAGGAGCCTCATCATTAATCAAATCAGTATCGAAGTTACCGAATCTGGGGCGCCAGAAGTACTGCAACCCACTTCAAGACCAATACCAGAGCCTTCAGCTACTCAAGTATTAATTGAGATTGCTGCAGCTGGCATAAATCGTCCTGATGTCTTTCAACGCTTGGGCTTCTATCCACCACCTCCAGGGGTGACAGACATTCCAGGATTAGAGGTATCTGGGACGATAGTGTCTGTAGGGTCAGCTACCAACCGTTGGAAGGTTGGTGATCAGGTCTGCGCTCTACTATCCGGTGGTGGCTATGCTAAATATGCAATTGCAGAAGAGTCTTTATGCCTCCCCATTCCACAAGGCCTCGCACTTGAAGATGCCGCTGCACTGCCAGAAACCTGCTTTACCGTGTGGCACAACCTCTTTGAGCGCGCCGCCTTAAAAGCCGGTGAATGGCTATTAATTCATGGAGGTTCCAGCGGTATTGGCACTACGGCCATACAGATGGCTTCTAGTCTTGGTGTCAATGTTATCGCCACTGCAGGAACCAAGGAAAAATGTCTTGCCTGTGAGCAACTGGGCGCAGTTAAAGCGATTAATTACAACAAGGAAGACTTTGTTCAGGCCTGTACAGAGCTCACAGGCCCCGGAGTAAATGTAGTACTGGATATGGTGGGTGGTGACTATGTACAGAAGAATTTTTCTGCCTGTGCTCCTCGCGCCAGAATAGTAAATATTGCCTTTTTACGCGGCTCAAAGGTTGAAGTAGATC
>Ga0209406_1001370_pt1 | contig 17985 bp, 21 predicted proteins | sample COGITO_mtgs_1204_FD_184808 | JGI IMG/M metagenome (GOLD analysis project Ga0209406, IMG submission 184808) | Pelagic marine microbial communities from North Sea - COGITO_mtgs_120426 (SPAdes) (version 2) | ecosystem: Environmental > Aquatic > Marine > Epipelagic ...
GTTCGTTTGTTCGCAAACATTTCAGCAGGTCATATTGTGGTAATGAGCTTAATTGCAATTATGTTTACTCTTAAAGAATCTCTAGGGGTTGTTGGAGCAACAGGGTTGTCATTGGTATTATCATTTTTTATAACATTAATTGAAGTTTTAGTTGCTTTTTTACAGGCATATATCTTTACAATGCTATCTGCGTTGTTTATTGGTATGGCAGTAGCAGAGCCTGAGCATCATTAATACAAGTTTGTTTAATTTAATATAAATACAGTTATTATGTACAATTTAATTGGAGCAGGATTAATCGTAATCGGAGCAGGAATTGGTTTAGGTCAAATTGGTGGAAAAGCAATGGAAGGTATTGCTCGTCAACCTGAAGCGACTGGAAAAATCCAAACAGCAATGATTATTATCGCTGCATTATTAGAAGGTTTAGCATTTGGTGCATTGTTCTTAGGAAAATAATCCAAACAAAAACAAAAAACAGTGTTCTGTAACGGTTGGTTACAGAGCCTGTTTTTATGATTAAACAAAAAAACAACTTAATTAGTTTATAGAATGGAAACTTTATTAAACGATTTTTCACCAGGATTATTTACCGTTTCGTTAATTTTATTATTAGCATTGATTGCTTTGATGGTAAAATTTGCTTGGAAACCAATTTTGAATTCTTTAGAAGAAAGAGAATCTGGAATTGAAAATGCTTTGGCTGCAGCAGAAAATGCACGAAAAGAAATGCAAAATTTACAAGCAGACAATGCAAATTTAGTAAAAGAAGCCAGAGCGGAAAGAGAAGCAATGATGAAAGAGGCGAGAGATATTTCGGACAAGATCATTGCAGATGCAAAAGAAGATGCAAAAGAAGTAACAACTAAATTGATTGAAAATGCGCAAGCTGCAATTGCTCAAGAGAAGCAAGCTGCTTTAGCAGAAATCAAAAAGAATGTTGCAGAATTGTCTATCGGCATTGCAGAATCTGTCATTAAAAAAGAGTTATCAAATAAGAAAGATCAACTAGAATTAGTTGAAGGAATTTTAAAAGATGTTACTTTAAATTAAGTAAAAGATGAAAAACGCAAGAGCAGCAATACGGTATGCAAAAGCACTTTTAAATCTTGCTAAAGATTCTAAAGAAGAAACTTCGGTACACAACGACATGCAATTTATTGCTACCACAATTTCTGAAAACGAGGAGTTTGAAGTAATGTTAAACAGTCCTATCGTTAAGTCTTCTGATAAAATAAACGTTTTAAACGCTTTATTTAAAGGAAAAGTAAATACCATTTCCTTAGGGTTATTTCATTTACTACAAGACAATAAAAGAATTGCAATGCTAGCATCTATTGCGAAACAATATGCAATTATTTATGATTTTGAAAAACATTTACAAGTTGCAAAAGTAACAACAGCTGTTCCTTTGACAGCAGAAATAGAAGCTGAAATTTTAGCAAAAATTGTAGCCTTAACAGGAGACAAAGCGAATTTAGAAAACGAAGTAAATCCAGCTATTTTAGGAGGATTTATATTACGTGTAGGAGATGTGCAATATGATGCAAGTATCTCTAATTATTTAAATGAATTGAAAAAGGAATTTGACAATAGTCATTATATTCCTAAAATTTAATAATACATCAAATTATAAAAGATGGCAAGTATTAAACCAGCTGAAGTATCAGCAATTTTAAAACAACAGTTAACAAATTTTGAAGCAAAGGCTACGTTAAACGAAGTTGGAACTGTTTTACAAGTAGGAGATGGAATTGCTCGTGTTTACGGTCTTTCTAATGTTCAATATGGTGAATTGGTAGAATTCGAAAACGGATTAGAAGGGATTGTCTTAAATTTAGAAGAAGACAATGCTGGAGTCGTGTTGTTAGGAGCTTCTACGTCTATTAAAGAAGGTTCTACCGTGAAACGTACCGAACGTATTGCTTCTTTAAAAGCAGGAGAAGGAGTTGTTGGTAGAGTTCTAGATACTTTGGGAAATCCAATTGATGGTAAAGGACCCATCTCTGGAAAAACATATGAAATGCCCCTAGAGCGAAGAGCTCCAGGAGTTATCTATAGAGAACCTGTAACAGAACCACTTCAAACTGGAATTAAATCTATTGATGCAATGATTCCTGTTGGTAGAGGTCAAAGGGAGTTAATCATTGGAGACCGTCAGACTGGTAAATCTACAGTAGCTATTGACACCATTTTAAATCAAAAAGAATTTTACGATGCTGGAGAACCAGTATATTGTATCTATGTTGCTATTGGTCAAAAAGCATCTACAGTTGCAGCAATTGCAAACATGTTAGAAGAAAAAGGCGCTTTAGCATATACAACAATCGTTGCTGCAAACGCATCAGATCCTGCAGCAATGCAGGTATATGCACCGTTTGCTGGAGCTGCTATTGGAGAGTATTTTAGAGATTCTGGAAGACCTGCTTTAATTATTTATGATGATTTATCTAAACAAGCTGTTGCTTACCGTGAAATTTCTTTATTACTAAGAAGACCTCCGGGACGTGAGGCGTATCCTGGTGATGTATTTTATTTACACTCAAGATTGTTAGAGCGTGCTGCAAAAGTAATTAACGATGATAAAATTGCTAGCGAAATGAACGACCTGCCAGATTCTTTAAAAGGAATTGTAAAAGGGGGAGGTTCTTTAACTGCATTGCCAATTATTGAAACTCAAGCAGGTGATGTATCAGCATATATTCCAACAAATGTAATTTCGATTACAGATGGACAAATTTTCTTAGATGGAGATTTATTCAACTCTGGTGTTCGTCCAGCAATTAATGTAGGTATTTCTGTATCGCGTGTTGGTGGAAACGCTCAGATTAAAGCCATGAAAAAAGTATCTGGTACGTTAAAATTAGATCAAGCACAATACCGTGAACTAGAAGCATTTGCGAAGTTTGGATCTGATTTAGATGCAGCAACTATGAGCGTAATTTCAAAAGGACAACGTAATGTTGAAATTTTAAAGCAAGCTCAAAATGATCCTTTTTCTGTAGAAGATCAAGTAGCAATCATCTACGCAGGATCTAAGAACTTATTAAAAGACGTTCCTGTAAATCAAGTGAAGAAATTCGAAAGAGATTATATCGATTACTTAAACGCAAAACATAGAGATACCCTAGACGTGTTAAAATCTGGTAAATTAACAGACGAAACAATTGCTGTATTAGAAACAGCCGCTAAAGAAATTTCTAAGCAATTTGCATAAAAAATAGTTGTCATTCCCGCGAAAGCGGGAATCTCAAAATTCCAATAGAATGGCAAACTTAAAAGAAATACGTAACAGAATTACCTCTATTAAATCGACAATGCAGATTACCTCTGCCATGAAAATGGTTTCTGCTGCAAAGTTGAAAAAAGCACAAGATGCAATTAGTGCAATGCGCCCTTATTCATCTAAATTAACTGAATTGTTGCAGAATTTAAGTGCAACTTTAGACAGTGATGCTGGTGGAGTGTATTCAACACAAAGAGAAGTTTCTAAAGTATTAATCGTTGTCGTAACTTCAAACAGGGGATTATGTGGTGGTTTTAATTCATCAATAACGAAGAAAGTTGTTTCTATTGTCGAAGAAAAATATAGTACTGCTGAGGTAGATCTATTTTCTATTGGTAAAAAAGGAGCAGATGTCTTGTCGAAAAATTTTAATATTGCAGCAACAAATAACGATGTTTTTGATGCGTTAACTTTTGACAATGTAGCAACGATTGCCGAAGAATTAATGAAATTGTATGCAGCAGGAACCTATGATAAAATTGAAATTGTTTACAATCAATTTAAAAATGCCGCAACTCAAATTCCACAAGTAGAGCAATTTTTACCGATAAAACCTATAGAACAGGAAGACGCAACAGCAGTAAATTCTGATTATATTTTTGAGCCTTCAAAAATAGAAATTGTTGAAGCTTTGATTCCAAAGTCGTTAAAAAACCAATTATACAAGGCTATTAGAGATAGTTTTGCTTCAGAACATGGTGCTCGTATGACTGCAATGCACAAAGCAACAGACAACGCGACAGAATTAAGAGACGAATTATTGTTAACGTATAACAAAGCGCGTCAAGCAGCAATTACCAATGAAATTTTAGAAATTGTAGGTGGTGCGGAAGCTTTAAATAATTAAACATAGCGGAAGCATTGAACAATTAAACGCAGCAGTAGCGAAGTTAAATTATCAATAAGCGGAAGCTTTAAATAATTAAACATAGCGGAAGCATTGAACAATTAAACGCAGCAGTAGCGAAGTTAAATTATCAATAAGCAGAGGCATTAAATAATTAAACGTAGCGTTAGCATCTTTAAATTATAAAGAAGTAAAAAGCGAACCTAATTGGTTCGCTTTTTTATATCTTGGCATAGGATTTGTAGCCTTTATAATATGAAATCTTTATATCTAATCGTGATTTTCTTTGGTTTTTCTCAATGTGCAAGCACACAATTTGATAAAACACCTCCCTTTGAAATTGAATCAGCAACCTATACCCAATGGGTTGGAGGTATTGAAGGCGTAAGCGGAAAGAGCATACAAATTAAATTATCTAAAAAAACAACGATTGCTTTTGATTCGTTATTTTTTCAAAATAAAATCATGAAGATAGTCGTTGAAAACAGTGAAGGAACTTCTTTTTTAATTGGTAATTATAGCACCTCCACAAAACAAAAAAATGAACTCATACTCCATTCAAATCCTGCAATGGAATCAAAAAATGAAATTCCAAAAAAGAAGAAATTCCCTTTCTCTTTGAAAAAGAATGAAGCAATTATCCGTTATAAAATACAAGGAGTAAGCAACTACTATAAAATAGAAAATCTCCAGAAAACCTCCTCAAAATTCTTTCAGTAAACAAAATAATCAACTGATTTTTAAGTTCATCAATCCAAACGAACCTCCTTTTTATTTTTGGCACACATTTTGAAATTACATAAGAAAACACAAGCTTATGAAATCTATAAAATTACTTTTAACAATAATAATTACAGGAATATTATTTAGCTCTTGCGCCTTATTTATTGAGGATGCAATTGAAAATGATTCTCAAAATAACCTCTACATTAAAGAGGTCGTTTCAGAGTACGATTTGTGGTACATCGATTATCATAGAACCCTTGGAAATGGAGATATCCCATTTATTTCTAGAGCATTTACAATGTCATTTGTAAATGGTACTTTATATGCCAACAATAATATTGTAGATATCGGAAGAACAGGGAATGGTTATGGAATAAACATTGGAACTTACAATGCTTTTAATGGGCTACTAGAATTAAATCATCCTATAGATGGTTCAGCTAACTTTGAAGTTACGGTTCTCTCTAGCAACGAAATCAGCATTTATAACCCCATAGAAAACGTCGACTATTATTTAATTGGTTATCAAATCTCTCAATTTGATTATGATAAATTATTTTATGAAAACATTGAATACTTTTTACAAGAATATGTCGATTGGGAAAAGATAGAAACAATAGGCGGAATTCCTACTGCTTTTGACAATGAGAACTATATGGCTTTTACACCAGAGGACATGACCACCTTTTATAGTTCTCAAGACACTTTTAATACCCAAATCAACAACATTCACTGGGATTTCGTTGGAGGGTACGAGGTTTATGATGTTCATGGATATGAAGATCTAAAAATTTTAACCCTTTACTATGATCATGGGGGGGTTGAGGAGTTTGAATTGAGCGTGCGAAACGATCGAGAAATACAATTGTATCATCTCAATTCAAAAACCAATTATTGGTTTTCAGGAAGAGGATTTATTTACTATTCGAAAGGAAAAAATTCAAAAAAGAACGGAAAAGATCTTGAAAAAAATAAAGGAAGGAAGCGAACAAAGGTATCTAGAAGGACAAAGCATAGAAAAACTTTTTAATACTATTCGCCTTATTTACTTTGAATAGATTCTTTAAAATAGTTGATAAAATTAAAACCCACTCTCCTCTGAGCGGTTTTTGATTTGTTAATAATTGCTGACAAAATTACACTCTAAAAAACAAACTAAACAACTTGTTTTCATACTTTTAAGAGTAAATTAGATTTAGTAATGAAACAAACGGCATTTATTACAGGGGCTACCTCTGGTATTGGAAAAGCAACTGCAACTATTTTTGCAAAAAATAACATTCGATTGATTCTTTGTGGGAGAAGAATAGAAAAACTAAAAGAACTTGAAAAGGAATTGGGTACATATACGGACGTAACAACCTTATCCTTTGATGTTTCTAAAAGAGAGGATGTAAAAAACGCGGTCAATTCACTTCCAGAAAACTTTAAAAAAATTGACATACTCATCAATAACGCAGGCAATGCCCATGGATTGTCGACCATACAAGAAGGAAATATTGATGACTGGGACGCCATGATCGATAGCAATGTAAAAGGAGTCTTGTACGTTACAAAAGCTGTTGTTCCGCAAATGGTAGAAAGAAACAATGGTTTTATCGTAAATATTGGCTCTATCGCCGCCAAAGAGGTGTACGCTAATGGAAATGTCTATTGCGCATCAAAACACGCTGTAAACGCCTTAAACAAGTCTATGAGAATTGATTTAAACAAACACAACATTCGTGTTGCTGCGATTCATCCAGGAGCCGTAGAAACCGCTTTTTCAGAAGTTCGTTTTAAAGGAGATACAGAAAAAGCAGCTGCCGTATATTCAGGATATAAAGCCCTTCAAGCTGAGGATATTGCAGACATTATTCAGTTTGTTATCTCTAGACCCTATCATGTAAATATTGAAGATTTAGTAGTATATCCGACAGCACAAGCAACTCCTACAATTTTAAATAGAAATTAAAATGATCAATAAGCGCCTATTGATTAAAAACCTACTTTCTCACAATGATGAAAATAGTTTTTTTGACAAAAAACAAAAATTATCATTCAGTTCTAAAGATGGAAAGGCAAAGTTTTTAAAACATATTTGTGCGCTTTCAAACTCAAACCCAACTAGTAATTCTTATATTGTAATTGGAGTTGAAGACGAGGAAAATAAAATTATTGGTGTCGATTTTTTTGATGATAGTAAAATTCAAAATTTAATAAATGCCTATTTAAAGAACCCTCCAAAAATTGAATATGAAAACGTTCCATTTCCACGGTTACCTCGTCACAAAGTAATTGGTCTGGTGTCTATTCGTGCCAACAATAAAATAACTTCTCTTTTAAAAAATGCTTGGAAATATAAAAAAGGAACTGTTTTTTGCAGGCGTGGAAGCAATTCTGTTACGGCCCCTGTAAATTTTGAGTTGCGCAGCACAAACAAGGAAATTGTTGCCGCTGTAGAGAAAAACGCTCGCAATAATATTGAACTCACCTTAAAAGGAGTTTTTGACTTTATGAATAGTCATAAACCAATGTACAATCCAAAATACAAGGTTTTTAACGAACAATTTGTGTTGTGTTGGGCAGGAGAAAAGAGAATTATAAATGAAAAAGAATTCTTTTCTAGGGTAGATATTGAGTTAATTAACGAGCAAATAAAATTGTTTTTTTCTGCATTAGATGCCGTACAAATTCGTTTTAATGATCATTCCTTTATTATAACTGAATACATTTTGTTAGGATTAGAAAAAAAAGAAAAACACTACCCTTTAGAAAAAACAATTATCAATTTTAAAAGAAATGGAAAACACGATATTGTAAAAGAATTCTTATTCATTCCCCCAAAATTTGATCCTGAAATTATTGAACATGTTTACACTAATTGTAAGTTTATCCTGAAAAAAATTGAGCAAGATATCCCGCTTTCTGTCATTGAACATGAAGATTTATTGCGCTTGCCAATAAATGCTCTTATTTGTTTTTTACATGGCTATTCTGATATTTCTGAAACGCTAAAAAAAGGAAAAAAATATATGAAAGAATTAGAAAATAAAACAACATATATCAAATTCAAAGAGGCGTTACGCATCATTAGAAAAGTAAAATACAGTTAATTATACGTTATGTAAAGAACAAATAAAAGGGAATAGATTCCCAAATAGAAACGATAAAAATTACGTTGCTTTATGTATGCTTTGTTTTCTGGATATAAGTTTCCAAAAAGACCTTTCAATTCTTTTATAAAAATGGGTTTTATATTAATCGACCAATGATCTGTTTGATAGACAATTTTTCTGAATTTACTTCTGTAGATACTCAAAGGAAATCCCCAGATAAAAAAAGCAATCAACCAGCTATTATCTTTTATAAAATCGATCATAATTATTTTTTAGGAAACCAAGGAAAAAAAGAATTGGTCTTTGCTACATATTCTTTGTACTTAGGTTTTGTGTTGTGTAATGTTTTTTCTAACAAGGCTACTCCAGAAACTTTTATAATCAATAACGTCATGACAATCGCCCCAATAATTTGCCAATATCCTCCAGCGGCCACACTAAACATTGCATAAGACCACCAAACAAAAGTATCTCCAAAATAATTCGGATGTCTTGTATATTTCCAAAAACCTGTGTTTAATACCTCTCCATTGTTTTTTTGATTTTTCTTGAATCGATACAATTGATAATCCCCACCAGCTTCAAAAATAAACCCGATGGTCCAGATTAAAATTGCGATGTAGTCTAACCAGAAAAGTTCTCCTGAGAAACCACCATAGTGTACACCAAATAAAGGCAATGAAACAATTAAAATTAAAACTCCTTGCAATAAAAAAACTTGAAAATAACTGAGCCACCAATAGCGTTTTTCTCCATAATTTTTTCGAAACTCTTGGTATCTAAAATCTTCGCCTTTTCCAATGTTTCGAAAGGCTAAATAAATTGCTAAACGCAGTCCCCAAATGGCTACTAAAACGGATAGCACGATATTTCTAGGTTCAATTTTATCGAGATGAAATACATAAAAAGTATTCACAACCACAAAACCCACACCCCAAAAAACATCTACAATACTAGCATTTGTGATGCAAACACTCCAAATCCAAAGAAGCGTAACTAAACACCAGATTAAAAAAATTGCTTTGAGAAAAAGAATCATAAAGAATTAATTTATGTTATTTTTTAAAGGATGTTCATCTATAAATGAATTTATTTATTAGGTTAAAGCTTTGAAAGCATTCTTTCTCATCTCTAGTTTTATTTTTCGAACTCCATGGTCCGTATCCCATTGTGTAACTTCTTTAAAACCAAAATTTTTGTATAATCTTGTGGCTGGTTCATTTGATAGCCCCGTTTCTACAACAAAAAGATTCGAATCTAACTTCTTAAGAACGAATTCCATTAAATTTCTTGCAATTCCTTGTCTAAAAAAACTTGGATCTACGACCAAACTATTGATATGTGTGAACTCATCATGACAAGAAATTTCGATGACTCCCAATAAATATTCTCCCATATAGTATCCATAAAATGTTGTTTTGGATATTGTAAAATCTTTGAGCGGTCTTTTCAAAGGAGGGAAATCTATCGCTTTCAATAGTTTTGCCTCGACTTTATATGACAATTGAAAAATAGAACGTATTTTTTTAGCTATTTCAAGGTTTGTCTGCTCAAGTCTTTTAATCATTTCATGAAAGATACATAAAGTTATTTAAATTTCTGATTTTTAGCCAGCATTGGTTTTTTGTAACTTAATAGGAATCCAAACTTCTTCCTCCGAGTTTTCATCAACAGGATTGTATGCGGGTCCTAAAAGTTCAAAATGCGCTCTTTTATCTAATTCATAATCCGAATTTGGCAACCATTGTTCGAAAATATATTGAACCGTCTTCGAAAAACTAGCTGCTATCCCTTTATGAATAAAAACAGCATAAAGCCCTCCAACTAAAATTCGTGTTTCCATCTCTTTTGGAATATCCTCTATTGCCGATACTTCAACCATCGCTGCTTTTGTAAATTCAATTTGTGAATTAAAGGCTTTATAATCTAGTAATTCATCATAAATCTGTATTGAAAATAATGCTGATCCAACGGTATTTTTTATCCCTTTTCTTTCAGGCATAAAACTTTTCCACAATGCTGCAGTCCTATCGTTATTTAAAGACGTTCGTAATGATTTTCCTACTAGTTTTTTTTGAGGAAGATTGGTTATTCTAGCTTGCATGTTTAAAAATTTTATTTTTAAACATGTAATTTAAGAAATAAAAAAGAATCATGATTTCAGTTATCACTTAAATAGCTGATACTATTGAAGGGCCTGACGATTATTTTTATTTGTTTTGGACACAACATTTGTCATTTTCACATTGACAATATTTCAAATTGTATAAATGTAATACCGCTAGTGAAATAGCGGTTATATACATTATTGTTTCAGAAGCTGAAAACAGTCCTAATTTTTCGTTCATTATAAATAGAAATAGTAAACACCAATTTAACCATAATAATGGTTTCAGAAGCTTACTCCCACTGGTTTTAGTAGAATGATAAATAGAAAACAGCGAAATAATTAAAAACAAATAATCAATGTTTTTCCACCAATCAGGTGTAGATTGACAGGTGCCAGGCAAACAAGCATGAGCCAAAAAAAGAAATGGTGTTGCTACACAATGTACTATACATAGTGTGCTAGCAATAGCACCAATAATATCTGGTCTCTGAAGTATTAGCCTCATTCTTTTATTTTTTATTCAAATAGAAATGCAAATATAAATAGTTTATTTGTTATTACAACTAAGTTGTAATAAATTTGTACTATGGGAATTATTAGAAAAACTCAATCTTTAGAAATAGTACTCAATCAATTTCAAAAGAGATCAAAAGCGCTTTCTACTGTTGAATTAATTAAACGTCTTGATAAAAAGATAAATAAAACGACCATTTATCGTATCTTAGACAAATTGGAAGATGATGGAGTACTACATTCTTTTGTTGGGATCAATGGTGTGAAATGGTATGCAAAATGTAGCAATTGTACAAAATCTATGCATACGGATATTCATCCTCATTTTCAGTGCCTCTCTTGTGGTAAAGTAGACTGTTTAGATATAAACATGAATATTCCTACAATTCCCAATCGTGAGGTAGTTTTTTCTCAACTTTTAATTCAAGGAAAATGTGAAATGTGTTATAGTTAATTACACATGCCATATACCCTTACTTAAGTCAACAACTTGTCCTCCTATTTTTAGACTATATGTATTATTTTTGAGCGTCCCCTCAATCTGTATGTATGATTTTTTGTCCATTTGAAAGCCTTGCTCTACTGTTGCAGATATTTGAGATGATTTATTTTTTAATAGATATGCAAGAAAACAACCATTTGCGCTTCCTGTAGCGGCATCTTCTATCAAATTTCCATTTTCAATACAAAACATTCTAGTATTAAAGCTATTCGGTTTTTCAAAAGTTTCTTCGGTAACAAAAAATAATGCAGTCGTTAAACCTGATGTGCTATTGGTTTTGTATTTGTTTCTTTTAATTAAAAATTCTATCACTTTTCTTGCATCAAGTTCTAACTGATTGATACACTCCAAATTAATGATCGGAATAATAATATATGGCAATCCTGTACTTATTTCTTCGATTGATTTTTGTAAATCCAAGACCTCTGGCGCTATCGCTAATCCATCAGCAATTTCTTGAGATCTGTAGGTGGTTATAAACTCTGGTTCGGCTTGTTGCATTATAAAGTCACTTTTATCAATATTAGTAGTAGAAGTTATATCGATCCTAATATTTGAGTGCTTTAAATCTAAGACAATCCTTTTTTTTGGTGAGGGTAATAGGTATTTTGAAACAACAAAGGCCGTTCCTAATGATGGATGACCTGCAAAAGGAACTTCATATTCAGGAGTGAAAATTCTAACATCAAATTTTTCATTGTTATGATTTTTTTTTATGAATGTTATTTCGGGCAAATTAAGCTCCTTTGCAATACTGAGCATATTTTCAGTAGAAACTTCATCTTCCAAATCAACAAAAACAGCGAGTTGATTTCCTCCGTGTTTTTGTGAAGTAAAAACAGTTAGTAAATAATATTCTATTTCTGTCATTTTAGTGTGCTTTCAAAATCTTCAAATGATATTTCTTTTAGATGAGAGATTTTAATCTCTATTGTGTTTCTTCGATTTATTTAGTCCGAAATAGTTCATTGCAATTCGACGATCACTTCATTTTTTCTGTTAAAAACTTCATAAGGTGCGTTGTAGCCCAGAAAATAAAATCGATCAGAATATGCAATCCCTTCTGCGTCTAAAGAGGCTATTAATAGCTCTTTATAGGTTGCTATTTTTTTGTCATTTGCCCAACCACCAAAGCTAATGGCCGCAACTCTTTTTGCAGGTTCTTCCCTAAAGGTTATCTCTGATTGATTGGGGGTAGGAAGCATTTCTTTTTTTAATTCCTTTGGAACCATAAACATCATCGTCATAGAATCTTCTAAAGACATGGACACTGGAGAGGTCATCGCTATTTTTTCATTACGCTCATTTTTTCCAAAAATATATCCTGCTAAAATAGAAAAGCCTTTGCTAGAGGAATTCTTATACCCTTTGGTTGAGAGTGTAACGGAGGTAAACAGGGTTGCTTCATATCTTCGTATTTCAAATGTGTCATATTTTTTATTGACCTCGTAGGCATAGGTTTCGATATTATTCTGCCCCCTTATGGCAAAAACCTGAATAATGACAAAAGCGACAAGCAATAAAGTAAGTAAGATTAATAATATCTTCATTTTTGTGTTTAAATGTTTGGTTATTTTCATTCTTAATAAAGGTTAAAGGTTGGTATTTAAAAAGCTAATGATTTTAGAGTCCTTCCCTTTCAATGCGTCACTAAACTTTTTTTAAAGTTACAAACTTTTATATTTACATTTTGTTGGGCATGATCTCTTTTAGTTCTGAGTGAGCATAAAAAATCATATCCTCATTATTTAAAGAGACCCATTAGCAAAATTACCTATATTTGCCGAACGATTTAAACGGGTAAAGAGAAATTTACAATATGAGAAAAAACAACACGACTACTAAATTTTTAGTCCCTGTAATGTTAGTCCTGTCTGGTGCAATAATGGCATTCGCTTGGCTTGGTCATATAAAATTCAGAGAAAAAACCTTTTCCAAGCACTCATATTCAGCTGGCTTTTAGTTCTTCCAGAGTATCTTCTTAATGTTTCAGCAATACGATGGGGTATTGGAACTTTCGAGCCAAGTGAAATGGCTGCAATGAACTTATGTACAGGCGTAATTTGTATTGCACTTGTTTCAAAGATCTTCCTAGGAGAGAAATTGAATCCCCGTAAAATAGTTGGCTTTATTTTAATGGCCATCAGCGTGATACTTGTGGTGTTATAGCAATGTTACTTTTTTATGAAGCTACAAAATAGAAAATTCTGTGTGGTGCCAAATGGTGTTAAGTGGCCTTCTTGTTCACACTTTAACTTCTCAAAACCATTTTCAAATTCAGAGATTAATTCTTGCTCATCATACTGCTTTATTTCTAATCCACTACATTTTTTAGGTCCCTCTTTTGAAAAGGTTCCGATTGTCAAAAATCTGCTTACAGCATTTCTTGCAATATTCATGTATTTTTTTATTTGGTCTGGTGTTGTCAGAAAGTGAAAAGTGGCTCTATCATCCCAAATTTCATACGTTGTATTTGGGATAAATGCGGTTATATCGCTCACAATCCAATTTATTTTTTTCGCTTTTTCACCCAAACGGTTTTGTACTTTTTCTATTGCTTTTGCAGAAATGTCTAAAACGGTTATGTTTTCATAGCCTTCGGCTAGCAGACAATCCACCAGTTTACTATCACCACCTCCTATGTCTATTATTTTGGCAGTCTTTTCGAGGCCAAATGATTGTATAAATTCAAGGGAAATTTTCGGTATTTTCTGAGTCCAACTAACTTGATCTGGGTTTTCAGTTTCATAAACTGCCTCCCAATGTTTCGTTCTATCTAAGTTCATTGCTATGTCTCGTTTTTTTACCTATAACGGTCTTGTGTATGACGTCGCAGCAGCCCGAAAGGCGCTATGCAATATACACATTGTTGTATTTTCATACTTTAATTATTCTATTTCTTTTATTCCAATTTTCTTTAAATATTCAAATGTTCTATCGTAAAATTCGCTTGGTCTTGTATGGTCTAAGTTACTGCTTTCTGGAATGAAAATGACCATTCCTTGTCTCGCTCTGGTTAATAGAACTCTGTATGTATTTTTAAGATACTCTTTATCTACATCTTTATTGATATTTTGCCATTTTGTTCCTTTAAAATTTTGATATTTCCAATCAGTATTGTTCATATGAAAATTTCCACCCCAAGCAACGCAAGCCCAATCTATTTCAAGACCTTGTATATCGAATTCAGTTGCAACTTCTTCTAAAAAATATGAAGAACGTATGTCTTGACTGTTGTTTAAAAACCAATTTGGTGCCGAAATTTCATTTTTAACGTCTATTCCAAGTGGTCTTAATCGTCTTGCACTAGATGAACTGATTAAACCTATTCTTTCACTTCCTTTTGCTTGATTTCTTAACCAGTCTTTTGCTTTGTCAAGAGTTCTTGTAAGAATAATAGGGTAATGTTCCTTTATTTCTGAATATATGATTTTAGCATTGTCCGTTTTGATGTTAAGTAGTTCGTGTATAAATGAGGATAATTTCTCAGATCTAAATGACCTAACAGATACAGAAAGGTGTAATTCAAATTCACTTATACCATTTTTAACTAACCAGTTTTTCGAATCTTCAGATTTTAGATAATTATCACTATTTATAATTGAACCTGAATAATGAATATTCCAATCTGGAAAATGATTTTTTAAAGAACTTATCCATTCTTCTAAACCCGCTTCACCAGTATTTATTTCCTGTCCACCACCGATTAAACAGACAATTGTACACCAATCAGAATGTCTGTTCATCACGTCAATTAAAAATTCTGGCTCTGACATATCAAAATCTTCAACTCCTTTTTTTCTTTTCATAAATGAACTAACTTGATGTTTAGTCCAAGCCCTTTGGGCTTCATCAAAAACAACCACTTTTTCAATAGGTGCATTGAGTTCATCTTTTAAGTATTCGTCTCTAAAGTGATGAATATTTTGAATAAAAGCATTGGTTTTTATTGCTGCTTGCTTTTTTGTAACTTTTTCTCCTTTATCTTTAGCTGTTAAAACTTCATCTCTCGTCAAAGCTTCTCTTAAAACGTCTACTAAGGGACCATTACCTGATAGGAAAACTGCGTGTTCATCTTCATCCGCTTTCATTCTTTCTACAGCTATATTTAAACCAGCTAACGTTTTTCCTGCACCCGGAACACCTGTAACAAAACAAATAGATTTTAAATTCTTGGACTTTGAAGTTTCAATTACTGTATTAATACAGTCAGCCGTTTTGGATAGATTTATTGTTCCAGAATCTGATCGTGTTATTTCCTTTACATTATGCCCTTTATATAATGCTTGAGCAGCTTCCACAATGGTTGGTGTTGGTTTGTAAATTGAGTTTCCCCAATATTCAATATTGATTGGTTTACTATTGTAGTTTATGAAAGTTTTAAGTGTATCAGCTATATTGTATTGATTAGATTTTGCAACACTATTATGGCAAATCACATTTGAAATTGGCTCTTTATAGTTTTCTGCATTTGTAGCTACTAAAACTGGAATAAGTTTCGAGTGATGACTTCCTTCGTGAAAGTTTTTCAAATCAATAGTATAATCAATAGCTTGTTCGATTGCATATTTTTCATATCCACCATCTCCAACTTTAAATTCAATTACAAAAACTATATCATTTATAATTACAATATTATCAACTCGTTTCCCCATTCTTGGTATTGCAAATTCAAAATATATTTGACCTTCAAACCCTTCAAGTTGATTTTTTAATATATTTATTTGTTTTCTCCAAGCAATTATTTGAAATTCTTCAAGGGTTCTGTTGCTGTGATTTGCTGTTAATTCGCCTAAAATACTCGATTCGGTATCTAATAAATAATCTTGAATAGATTTTGAGTAATAGGCTCTTTTCATAAATATTTTTCTTCTTTATATTTTTTAGTCCTGGTATGAAATACAGCGTGGTTATGTTTGTTTTGTTGCGTGTTTTGAGCACTAAAGTTAGCAAAAAAAACCGAATAGAAAGTCCGCTAGGACTTTTGTAAATTGGCTAAAACAGTAATTAATTTTATACGGCTTAAGTTAGCATTTTAATTATATTTCCCCTTTGAGTTAATGCCATTCTTTATATGAGCCAAATGATGGTTACAATGCCATGAATATATACCAATGTTTTCAGCTAAATTAAATTCCCTACCATTCTCAGGATGTACGAATTCCATTTTTAATTGTTCTTTTGTCAAGTTTTGCAAAAGTCGGGTCCATTTTTTATGCAGTCCCTTTAAAAGAGTTAGGGATTCATTTATTTCATCAGTCAATGAGTCATTTAAATCAGCCCATCTATCTTCGTAATATGGTCTTATAGCAGGTGTCTTCTCTGTTAAAGCAAGTTTGAACCGAATTATACTATTCATGTGGCTATCTGCACAATGATGTAGTACTTGTTTAATCATCCAACCATTCGGTCTATACTTCCAACTGAGTTTTTCAGTAGCGATGTCTTTTATTAAATCTTCAACTTTTGCCGGAAAAAGCTCAATATCCTTTATCCATTGTTGAAGTAATGTTTCATTTGGGCTTTTGTTGGGAATATATTCTCCTATTGGAAATTTAAGTCTTTCTATGTTCATATTCGTTTTTGTCAATGGTGTTCAACCTATTTGCGTTAGAGTAGTTAAGTGTTTTGAGCACTAAAATTAGCAAACATATAAATTAAATCAGCTATTTTTTCTACTTTATCAAGTTTAATCGTTTGATTTGAATCAGTTGTCCGTTCAGGTAAGTAGATGATTTTAGTATGAAAATCGTGTCAATTTGCTTTCGTAAAAGCTACTTTTAAACCAAAAATTATCAATGCAACTCCCACAAGAGTTTCAATTCTTTTTTGATATCGTTCAAATTTTCTAAGAATCATCGGATGAGAAAAGAAATAAGCAACGCAATAAAACCAAAGAAAATGTGCCAAAGAAATGATTCCTCCATAAATAATTTGAACAACCAAAGACGTGTCTGTATCAACGATTTGTGTGAATATACTTAAGAAAAATATGGTCGTTTTTGGATTTAAGGCATTCGTAATAAAACCAATTTTAAATGATTCAAATTTACTGATGTGCTTTCCCTTGAGGTCTTTAACGACATCTTGTTGAATCCCTGATTTAGAAAAAATTGTTTTGACTCCAATAAAAATTAAATAAGCAGCTCCTATATATTTAATGATAGAAAAAAGGAAAAGAGATTTTGATATTAAAATTGCTAATCCTGCAATTGAATAGGCAACATGTAACCATATAGCAATGCTTATTCCAATAGCAGTATATATTCCTGCTGTCTTGTTGTACATCATACTATTTCTTGAAACCATGAAAAAATCAGGTCCTGGACTAATCGCCATAAAAATTGATATGCTTATGATTGTCAAAAACTCCGTTGACTCTGTAAAAATTGATAATTCCATTTTTAATATTTTATAGGGGTAAGTATTTATTCAATGTACTCTGGGGTATCAATAATATTTTAGCTGTAAGGGTCCTACATATTGATTTCTCTGTATTTTACTGTCCAAAATATAAAAGAAAAACAATGAACAAGAGTCAAGGGTGTGTATTTAGATGAAATGGTTTTTTTATACGGTAAAAAGAAGGTAGTGCTTCTCTACTTACTTTGTAAGTGTGGTTTTAAATGATTCCCCTTTTCGAGTTTATTTTTCGCCATATTGTGTTTTCAAATTGTTGCCAACGTTTAACTGTATGGTTAGTGGCGTGTTAAAATACTAAAATTTTCAGAAAGTAATAAACTTTATAAAAAGAACCTAACTTTGAGGTTGGCACTTTGTAGCCATTAATTATACAGATTGTTGGTAGCCGTTATTTTTTCTAAGGTAAAATTATTGGACCTATGATTAACTTCCAAATAACGTAACCAATTGGGCAACCAATTAGATAAGCCATGATAAACT
>Ga0209406_1001371_pt1 | contig 17921 bp, 19 predicted proteins | sample COGITO_mtgs_1204_FD_184808 | JGI IMG/M metagenome (GOLD analysis project Ga0209406, IMG submission 184808) | Pelagic marine microbial communities from North Sea - COGITO_mtgs_120426 (SPAdes) (version 2) | ecosystem: Environmental > Aquatic > Marine > Epipelagic ...
CTCAAGGATATCTTTATCACTTTCGTAACCAATTGCTCTTAGCAGTGCAGTTACAGGTAGTTTCTTTTTACGGTCGATGTATGCGAACATCACACCATTAATATCGGTAGCAAATTCAATCCAAGAACCTTTAAAAGGAATTACTCTTGCCGAATAAAGCTTAGTTCCATTGGCATGGAAGCTTTGGCCGAAAAATACTCCAGGAGAACGGTGTAATTGTGATACAACAACACGCTCTGCTCCATTCACAATAAACGAACCCTTTGGGGTCATGTAAGGAATAGTCCCTAAATAAACATCTTGTACAATTGTTTCGAAATCTTCATGCTCAGGATCTGTACAATATAGTTTCAACTTAGCCTTTAATGGCACGCTATATGTTAAACCGCGCTCGATACATTCTGCCATCCCATATCTAGGAGGATCTACGAAATAATCAAGAAATTCTAATACGAAGTTGTTTCTGGAATCGGTAATTGGGAAATTCTCACTAAATACCTTAAAAAGCCCTTCGTCTTCTCTATTTTCAGGAGTTGTTTCCAATTGGAAAAAGTCCTGAAACGACTTTACTTGTATATCCAAGAAATCTGGAAAATCAAGTGGGTTTTTAACTGAAGTGAAACTTATTCTTTCTGATTTAATGCTAGTATCCATTTATTGGAAGATTAAGTTGAAAATTAAAATTATTAGTAAACTAAAAAGGGTTTAGACCCAAATAGGGTCTAAACCTTTTCTATAAATGTATTAAAGCGGGCTTACTTAAGCTCAACTTCAGCTCCTGCTTCTTCAAGTTGCTTTTTCAAAGCCTCTGCTTCGTCTTTAGCGATACCTTCTTTTACTGCTTTAGGAGCTCCGTCAACTAATCCCTTAGCTTCTTTAAGTCCAAGACCCGTAAGTTCTTTTACTAATTTAACAACTGCTAGTTTAGAACCACCTGCAGCTGTAAGAATTACATCAAACTCTGACTTTTCTTCTTCTGCACCTGCGTCACCGCCAGCACCTGGAGCTGCTACTGCAACCGCTGCTGCAGCTGGCTCAATACCATGCTCGTCTTTTAATATTTCAGCTAATTCGTTAACTTCTTTTACTGTAAGGTTAACTAAATCTTCAGCGAACTTTTTTAAATCTGCCATTTTTATAAGTATTAAATTGTGTTTTTACTATTAAAATTAATTTATCTTTCTGATAAGGTTTTCACCAAGCCAGACAATGTATTTCCACCTGATTGTAGACCAGAAATCACATTTTTAGCTGGTGATTGAAGTAACATAATGATGTCGCCAATTAACTCTTCTTTAGATTTCAAGTTAGCTAACGTATCTAAGTTTTCTTCACCAATGTAAATAGATTCCTCAACGAAGGCTCCTTTTAACAAAGGCTTATCATTTTTCTTTCTGAACTCTTTGATAAGTTTTGCTGGTGCATTTGCTACATCGGTAAACATTATAGATGTATTGCCCTTCAAAGTACCGAACAATTCTTCATAATTTTTACCTTCAACACGTTCCATCGCCTTTTTAAGCAATGTATTTTTAACAACTTGCATGCTAACTTGTTTATTAAAACAAAGTCTTCTCAATTTGGATGAAGCTTCCGCATCAAGAGCAGCAATATCGGTTAAATAGAACGTTTTTGCATCAGCTAGCTTTACAGCTAAACTATCGATGAATTCGTTTTTTTCTAATTTATTCATAATTATAAATTTTTTAATGCCTCGGCTGATTAAGCTTCAATAGACTTAGGTTCAACTTTCACACTAGGACTCATCGTACTTGAAAAAGACACACTTCTCACATATGTACCTTTAGCCGATGAAGGTTTTAATTTAATTATGGTTTGTAACAGTTCACTTGCGTTTTCAGTCAGCTTTTGGACATCGAAAGATGCTTTTCCAATTACTGAGTGGATGATACCGAATTTATCAACTTTAAAGTCAATTTTTCCCCCTTTTACATCCTTCACAGCTTTTCCTACTTCCATAGTTACTGTTCCAGTTTTTGGGTTAGGCATCAGCCCTCTTGGTCCCAAAACGCGACCTAGAGCTCCAACTTTACCCATTGCAGAAGGCATGGTAATAATAACATCGACATCGGTCCATCCACCTTTTATTTTTTCGATGTATTCGTCTAATCCAACATAATCAGCCCCTGCTTCTTTAGCTTCTGCTTCTTTATCTGGAGTACATAATACCAATACTTTCACATCTTTACCCGTTCCGTGAGGAAGAGTACAGATTCCACGAACCATTTGATTCGCTTTTCTTGGATCAACACCTAATTTAATGGCAACATCTACAGTTGCATCAAATTTAGTTGTTGTAATATCTTTAATTACTTGCGTAGCTTCAGCTACAGTATGTAATTTTTCTGTATCGTATTTAGCCAATACTGATTTTCTTGCTTTTGAAATTCCCATGATAAGTCCTCCGATTTAGCTTACAGGCTTTTTGCCTTTTACATTAACACCCATGCTTCTTGCAGTACCAGCTACCATTTCCATTGCTGAATCCATAGTAAAAGCATTTAAATCTTGCATCTTATCTTCAGCAATAACCTTTACCTGATCCCAAGTAATGTTTCCAACTTTAATCCGGTTTGATTCCGCAGAACCCGACTTCAATTTAAGAGCTTCTTTAATTTGAACAGCTGCTGGAGGAGTTTTGATGACAAACTCAAAAGACTTATCTGTAAAAACAGTAATTACTACAGGTAATACCTTTCCTGGTTTGTCTTGAGTCCTTCCGTTAAACTGCTTGCAGAATTCCATAATATTCACCCCTTTTGCACCAAGTGCAGGACCTACTGGGGGAGATGGGTTTGCTGCACCACCTCTAATCTGTAACTTGATTAGTCCTGAAATTTCTTTCGCCATTGTAAAAGTTTTAGTTCGTGCGTTACGTATATCTATCGTAACTCCTAATTAATAATTATTCTTTTTCTACTTCCATATAGCCTAATTCAACTGGAGTCTTACGTCCAAATATCTTTACGCTAACTTTTAATTTCTTTTTCTCTTTGTTAATCTCTTCTATTGTTCCCGAGAAGCTGTTGAATGGTCCGTTAATTACTTTAACAGTTTCACCAACAATATACGGTATGTTCACCTCTTCTTCACTATCCGCTAGCTCGTCAACTTTACCTAAAATTCTATTTACTTCAGATTGACGAAGTGGCATTGGCTCTCCTCTTTTTTCAGCACCTAAGAACCCGATAACATTAGTTACGTTTCTTATTACGTGGGGAACCTCTCCAACAAGCGCTGCTTCAATCAAAATGTAACCGGGAAAGAAATTCTTTTCTTTACTAATTTTTTTTCCATTACGTATTTGATAAACTTTTTCGGTAGGAATAAGTATCTGATCAACATAAGCTGAAAGCTTGTTCCTGTTAATCTCTAACTCAATAAAATCCTTAGTTTTTCTTTCTTTACCACTAATGGACCTTATAACGTACCACTTTTTTGTTATATCGTTTGCTGTCTCAGCCATTCTCAATACTATTTAAAGAAAGAATATACACCATCAGAAATCAAGATTTTGAATCCTGAATCCATACTAAAAATAATCGCTGCAGTAATAAAGGTAGCTACCAAAACGATAAGAGAACTACTTTGTAGTTCTGCCCATGTTGGCCAAGACGTTTTGTTTTTCAACTCGTCTACTACTTCTTCAATATATCTAACTAAACCTGCCATTTTTATTTTTATTTAATTGCACGGGTGGTAAGATTCGAACTCACGACCTTCGGTTTTGGAGACCACTGCTCTACCAACTGAGCTACACCCGTAGTTAAGCAGATTTGGCCGGAGTCTATGAGACTCCTGCCATCTCCTTAATTATTCAGTTGGTGTTACTTAATAATCTTCGTAACCTGACCAGCACCTACTGTTCTGCCACCTTCACGTATCGCGAATTTCAACCCAGCATCCATTGCTACAGGGTTGATTAGTTTAACAGTAATTGTAAGGTTATCCCCTGGCATTACCATTTCTCTTCCTTCTTCTAAGAATATCTCACCCGTAACATCTGTAGTTCTTAAATAAAACTGTGGTCTGTATTTGTTATGGAATGGAGTGTGACGTCCACCTTCTTCTTTTTTCAAGATATAAACTTCAGCAGTAAATTCAGTATGAGGTTGAACAGAACCTGGTTTACAGATTACCATTCCTCTTCTGATGTCAGATTTCTCAATACCTCTTAATAAGATACCTACGTTATCTCCAGCCTCTCCTCTGTCAAGAATTTTTCTAAACATTTCAACTCCAGTAACAGTTGACGATAATTTTTCATCACCCATTCCTATAATATCAACATTATCACCAGTGTTTGCAACACCTGCCTCAATTCTACCAGTAGCAACTGTTCCACGACCAGTAATTGAGAATACATCTTCAATTGGCATTAAGAAATCTTTATCAACATCTCTTGGAGGAAGTGGAATATGTGCATCAACAGCATCCATTAATTCCATAATAGAATCAACCCATTTAGCATCTCCGTTTAATCCACCAAGAGCAGAACCTGCAATTATAGGAACATTGTCTCCATCATAGTCGTAGAAAGAAAGTAATTCTCTAATTTCCATTTCAACTAATTCTAATAGCTCGTCATCATCAACCATATCCACTTTGTTCATGAATACAACTAAAGCAGGAACCCCTACCTGACGAGCAAGCAGGATATGCTCTCTAGTTTGCGGCATTGGACCATCAGTAGCAGCACAAACAAGAATAGCGCCATCCATTTGAGCAGCACCAGTAACCATGTTTTTTACGTAATCTGCGTGACCTGGACAATCAACATGAGCATAATGTCTATTCGCAGTTGCGTATTCTACATGCGAAGTATTAATAGTAATACCTCTTTCTTTTTCTTCTGGTGCATTATCGATTGAAGCGAAATCTTTTACTTCGCAAAACCCTTTAGATGCTAAAACTGTTGTAATTGCTGCAGTTAAAGTAGTTTTCCCGTGATCAACGTGACCGATGGTACCAATGTTTAAGTGTGGTTTCGAACGATCAAAATTTTCTTTTGCCATGACTAATTATTATTTAATTGAACTTTGTATTTATATATATATATTACTAATGTACATTACCAAGAGCCAATGAGGGGAATTGAACCCCTGACCTCTTCCTTACCAAGGAAACGCTCTACCCCTGAGCTACATCGGCTTATAACTAACGACTTAACGTCAACGTTAGCCGACTTCTCAAGTATCAATTAAGAGCGGAAGACGAGATTCGAACTCGCGACCCTCAGCTTGGAAGGCTGATGCTCTACCAACTGAGCTACTTCCGCTTTTAATGTTTTTCGAGTGGGGAAAGCAGGATTCGAACCTACGAAGGCGAAGCCAACAGATTTACAGTCTGTCCTCGTTGACCGCTTGAGTATTTCCCCAACTTTTAATTTTTTAAAGAACGATTTTACTTTCGTAAAACTGAGCCGATGGAGGGATTCGAACCCCCGACATGCTCATTACAAGTGAGCTGCTCTGGCCAACTGAGCTACATCGGCATTGCTGTTGTTTCAAGTTTTAAGTCAAAAAAAAACAGACCCCAATTTTAAGGGTCTGCAAATGTAAAAAACTAATCTTGATAAAACAAAGGAAAAATTTATGGTTTTCTTCTGTTTTTTTATTCCATCTATGTTAGCACTGAGCGTTGCTTTTCTTTATGCTTTTTCAACTGACTCTTTATAGCCTCCAAAGCTGTATCGACTGCCTCTTCGAAAGACTTACACTGTCGTTTTGCGAACAACTCTTTCCCTGGCGATTGTAACTTAATCTCCGCTACTTTGTTTTGATTATCATCAGCTTTTTCAACTCGCAAAAACACTTCTCCACCCATTAATCCATCGTAAAAATGTTCTAACTTATTTACTTTTTCATTAATAAAATTAACTAACTCTTTATCTGCATCAAAATGTATGGCATGAACTGTAACTTTCATAGATAATATAATTTATGCTCTTGGATGAGCTTGTTTATAAATAGATTTTAGTTTGTCAAATGTATTATGCGTATAAACCTCAGTTGCTGATAAATTCGCGTGACCTAATAACTCTTTAATAGAATTTAAATCTGCCCCATTATTAAGCATATGTGTTGCAAACGTATGCCTCAATATATGTGGGCTCTTCTTTGTTAAAGTTGACACAGAACTAAGGTAGTGATTCACTACACGATAGACAAGTTTTTCGTATAGTTTTTTGTTATTTTCTGTACACAATAAATATTCTTGAGTTAAACTGTTTCTGGTTTTAGTTTCTCTATACTTTATCAACGATTTATTTAACTCTTTTGTAAAAGGAATAATTCTCTCTTTATTTCTTTTTCCCAAAACCTTAATGGCGTTATTTTGATAATTGATATCAGACTCTTTAATATTTATTAACTCTGACAACCGGATCCCAAGAGAATAAAGTAACTCTATGATCAATCTATCTCTTTCTGCCACAAATCCTTCTCCAAATTCTTCTGAATCTAATAGCTCAAGCATACTTGACTTCTCCACAAAAACAGGTAATCGTTTCGATTGTTTAGGTGGGGTTATTTTAGTCATTGGTGTTTCACTAATCAAACCTTGGCGCTTTAAGAACTTGTAAAACGAGCGAAGCGAAGAAATCTTTCGATTAACCGATTTAGCCGAAAGTCCTTGATTCATTAAACTCACAACCCATGTTCTGACAAATTGATGCTTAACTTTAAGTAAATCCGTTAATTCGAATGACTTTTCTAAGAAAGTGTGAAATTGTTCTATATCTGTTTTGTAAGATATAAGAGTATGTTTCGAAAATCGTTTCTCAAACTCTAAATACTTGTAAAACTTAAATTTGGGCATAAAAAAAGGAAACCATCAGTTTCCCATCTTACGTTATATTTTAAAATTTGTTGCGCTAATTAAGCTAAATCTCCATGTACTTTATTTACATAAATTGCTTTCAGTTTTTGCTTACGCATTACAACAGAAGGCTTATCGAATTGCTTACGTGCACGTAGTTGCTTAATCACACCTGTACGATCAAATTTCTTCTTGTACTTTTTAAGTGCTCTTTCGATGTTTTCTCCTTCTTTTACTGGTACTATTAGCATATCTTCTTGTTTAATGGGGTGCAAATATATAATTTTCTTCTCTATGAAAAACTATTCTCTCAATAATTCTCTAGAAATAACCAACTTCTGAATTTCTGAAGTTCCCTCACCTATCGTACATAATTTCGAATCTCTATAAAACTTTTCAGCAGGATACTCTTTTGTATATCCATAACCGCCATGAATTTGAACTGCTTCATTAGAATTTCTTACTGCAACTTCTGAAGTTAAGTACTTCGCCATCGCGGAAACTTTAACGACTGGTAAATTATTATTTTTTAAATAAGCCGCCTGATATAATATTAATTCAGCGGCTTCTACTTCTGTCGCCATATCAGCTAATTTAAACCCAATTGCCTGATGCTGAGAAATAGGTTTACCAAATTGCTCTCTTTCTTTCGAATATTTAATTGAACAATCTAAGGCCCCTTTAGCTATTCCTAATCCGAGGGCGCCAATTGATATGCGTCCGCCATCCAAAACTTTCATTGCTTGAATAAAACCTTCACCAACTTTACCTAAAATATTAGCTTTAGGTACTCTACAGTCATCAAAAAACAGACAAGCTGTTTCAGAAGCACGCATTCCTAATTTATCTTCTTTCTTCCCTCCTGAAAAACCAGGCGTTCCTTTTTCAATTACAAAAGCTGTCATTCCATGAGAATCACCTTTCTCGCCTGTGCGCACAATAACAACAGCGATATCACCTGAAATAGCATGCGTGATGAAGTTTTTTGATCCATTTATTATATAATCATCACCATCCTCAACTGCAACAGTTGCCATGCCTCCAGCATCTGAACCTGTTCCTGTTTCTGTTAAGCCCCAAGCCCCAATATGTTCAGCTGTAGCTAATTTCGGCAACCACTTTTTCTTTTGCTCATCATTACCAAAATACATAATATGTCCCGTGCATAACGAATTATGTGCTGCAACAGACAATCCAATTGAACCACATACTCTTGCTATTTCAGAAATCACAACAATATACTCATCGTAACTCATGGCAGAGCCACCGTATTCTTCAGGAACCAAAACTCCCATTAAACCTAAGTCTCCTAATTTTTTGAAAACCTCGATAGGAAATTCTTGTGATTCATCCCATTTCATGATGTTGGGCCGAATTTCTTTTTCAGCAAAATCTCTAACCATTTGCTGAATCATAGTCTGGCTCTCTGTGAACGAAAAATCCATAATTACTCTATTTTTAAATAAGGTGCAATTTTAAGATATAATTCCTCACTTACCAAATCAGAACCCTGAATATCAGCCACTGTCTTGTAGTGACCATGTTGCTTCCTGTAATTGATTATCCCATTAGCTGCATTTTTACTTATGTAAGGATGGCCAACCAATCTACCCCAACTGCATTCATTGATATTAATCTTAATCATTTTAGATGTGTCTAAAGTAAGTTGTTCCGAAATCTTAGAATAATTTTCATCTGTTATTCCATAAACCTCTTTTAGCTGAACCAATTCTAAAAAACCACCAAATTTATATCGTTGTTTAAGAATTCTTTGGGCGAACGTTGGGCCAATTCCGTAAATCGTTACCAATAACGAAGAATCTGCTGAATTTAATTCGACCTGTTCTTTTGCATCCTTCTTGTAACTAGTTTTCTCTGATTTATTAAATGCTGTTTTAATTGGGACCTTCTTTCCGTTCTTAAAGGCGATTAAAAACGCTGAGTCAAAACCTGCATCTTTGACCTTCTTTAACATCAGTTTAGCCTCAGGTTCAGAATGTAGTTCGCCTACTGTATATTTATAATAGTTATGCTCTTGATAAAATGACACCCCTTCTAGGCCTTTAAAGTTCGATTTATCCAAATCTACCAATTTAGATGAGCTAGTTAATTGAACTTTAACAACCATTTCATCTCCAGGAATTACTATGTATGGTTTCCATTTGTTGAAGAGCTCAGGTTTGATTCCATAAATTTTCCCGACATCATCTTTTGTTCTGAACTGCCCTCCTTTAGATTCGAAGTTGTAAATAATTCTGATCTGCCACTCTTTTAAACCAAGCATTTTCCATTTAGCTTCTTCTAAATGATTGGGGTTAAATTGAAAAAGGAATATTTCTTTTTTATAATCCGATTTGGGCTTTTGCAGCTCAGATTCTGGAATAACAATATGGGGCTCAAGTTGGTCGTAAAGATCTTTTTTTATTCCATAAATTTTCTTAACATCAAATTTAGTTCTAAATCTTCCGCCTTTTGATTCGTAATTGTGAATCACTTTAACTTGCCAATCTTTTAACCCGAGCAACAACCATTTTTCTTTTGATAATTTATTAGGGTTAAAATCAAATAAGATCGGAGCTTGTTCTGAAATTTTCGATTTACCTAACTCCTCATTTATGACAGATTTCTCAAAAATTCTAATACTTTCCTGAAAATCAGAATTTATACTTTCCTCTTTATTAAAATGGTAAGGAAGCATCAACCTGGCAACAACCGCCAGAATAATTAAGAACAATAGAATGATAACACCATTCCGCTGACGCTTATCAAAAGTGAAATAGTCTTTAAAACTTGACATTATTCACTAAGCAACTTTATTATTTAAATTTCTTAATTGCCCCTGATTTTATTCTTAAAAAGTAATCTTTTAAATCTTCTTTAACTTCTGAAGACAGAAAATATAATCCAAGAATATTTGGAAATGCCATGCCTAAAATCATCATGTCAGAGAAATCTAACACTGCTCCTAAACTAGATGCTGAACCAATAACAATAAATACTAAAAACAAAAACTGATAACTTCGGCTAGCACTTTTTGATTCCCCAAAAAGATAGGTCCATGCTTTCTGACCATAGTAGGACCAAGATATCATAGTTGAAAATGCGAACAAAATAGCTGCAACGGCTAACACATATTTCGCCCAACTTCCTAACGCATGTTCAAATGCTCCTGAAGTAAGCGCTGCACCAGATAATCCCTGCGTATCTTCAGCAAAACCAGTAAATATCAAAACTAACGCTGTCATCGTACAAACTACAACAGTATCAATAAATGGTTCTAAAACAGATACAATACCTTCGCTAACTGGTTCGTCTGTTTTTGCTGCTGAATGGGCGATAGATGCCGAACCAACTCCCGCTTCATTAGAAAATGCCGCTCTTTGAAACCCAACAATCAAAACCCCAATAACTCCACCAAGAGCAGCGTCTGGATTAAATGCTCCTGTTAATATTTGTCCAAATGCAGCACCAATATTACCAATGTTAAGCGCAATGATTGCAATAGCACTGGCAACATAAATACCAACCATAAACGGTACGATCTTATCAGTAACCTTTGCAATACTTTTTATGCCACCAATGATTACAACCCCAACAAGAACTGCCAAGACTAACCCAAATGCCCAACCATAATCTGCTATGAACGCAAATTCTTCTAGACTTTTTAATTGTTCAAATGCCTGGTTTGCTTGAAACATATTCCCCCCACCAAATGATCCACCTATACAAAGAATAGCAAATATTACTGCCAAAACTTTGCCTAAGCCTGCTTTACCTTGCAGAGCCAATCCTTTACTCAAGTAATACATCGGACCGCCTGAAACTTCTCCGGAATCATTGATTTCTCGGTATTTAACTCCAAGTGTGCATTCCACAAATTTGGAAGACATGCCTAACAAGCCGGCAACGATCATCCAGAAAGTTGCTCCGGCCCCACCCAAAGAAATGGCAACAGCAACACCGGCAATATTACCAAGGCCCACTGTTCCTGAAAGCGCAGTTACTAGAGCTTGAAAATGAGACACTTCACCTTTGTCATTTGGGTCATCATAATCACCTCTAACTAATTCTATTGCATGTTTAAATCCTTTCAGATTAATAAAACCCATATATATTGTAAAAAATACCGCTCCAACTATAAGCCACAGAACTACTAATGGGATATCTAATCCAATTGCTGAAAATGGTTTAACAAAAAAGATGTTGTCTGCCATCCAGCCCACGATTGGTGCAAACGCCTTATCAATTTTTTGACTGAGTGTTAACTCAGCTGATTCTTGCGCTAATGATATCATTGGCAAACTAATGATTGCAACTAGTGTTAAAAGCTTCTTGATCATATTCTACTTATTTCTAATTGATTAAAAATATAATTATTTAGTCTTCTCCAGAATTTGGTTTTCGAGTATCTTAATACCTTCCATAAAGCTAACCGGGTTATATCCCAATATTTTCCTTGACTTATCTATAACGAATCCAGTTTTTGGAGGCCTTTTTGCTGCTTGGTTTAAACTAGCAGATGTAATAGGCTTGATGTACGATTTATCCAAATCGTAATAATCAGCCACCATATAAACCAAATCCAAAATGCAATGTGTTTTTGGGCCAGAGAGGTGGAAAATACCCTCCGCTTCTTTCTCTGCTATTAGAATACAGCCTTCAGCTAAGTCTTCAGCCAAGGTAGGAGAACGATATTGGTCATTCACCACATTAATAGTCTGCTTATTTTCTATTGAGTTTTTAGCCCACAAAACAAGATTGGAACGGCTCATATCATCAACTATTCCATAAATAATTATGGTACGCGCGATTGACCATTTTACATCGTAATCCTGCAATAATCTCTCAGAAGCCAACTTAGATTCTGCATAATAATGCAGTGGATTAGGTTCATCACTTTCACTGTACGGACCATTCTCACCGTCAAAAACAAAATCAGTAGAAAGATGTATTAAGTGCGAATTATGCTTTTCGGAAGCTTCTGCTAAATACTTAACAGCGTAAACATTGAGTGCCCAACATGCTTCCTTTTCAGATTCGCATTGATCTACATTCGTCATAGCCGCGGTGTTTATAACAACATCCGGCTTATAGTTATCAAAAACAGAAGCTATATCATCCCTATTGGTTATGTCAAGTGCAATAAATTCGTAACCCTCTTTTTCTTTGAGTCTGTTCTCTCCTTTAGCAGTAGCAATTATTTCGAAATTCCCTCTATCTAATAAATTATAAATGATTTTCTGCCCTAGAAGTCCGTTAGAACCAGTAATTAGAATTTTCTTCATCCTAAACCGGTACGTTAAAGATCTTATTTAAAGCCTTAATTTGATCGGGACTGCCGAGAACGAATAGTTTAATCCCTTCTGTTAATTGCAAATCTGGACTTGGATTGATTATATAATCACCATCAAGCGATTTAAAGCCAATAATTGAGCAACCTGTAGTATATCGAGAGTTTAGTTCCTTAATGGTCCTCCCTTTAAAATCGTCTGGAATATTGTCGAACGTAATTTCCTCCAAATTTACATCTGCCTTACCTTGCAGCGATATGTGGTCTAAGAACTCAACAACATCAGGCGTGACGACTAAACTAGCCATATGCTGGCCACCAATCTTGTCTGGCATTATAAAATTATCCGCACCTGCTATTCTTAATTTTCGTCCTGAATTATCTGCCGATGCGCGACTAATAATTGTCAGTTTAGCATTAAGTTCTCGGGCTGTTAATACTACAAAAAGATTATCTGAATCTTTCGGGAGGGTTGTAATTAAGGCCTTCGCCTTATTCAGCCCTGCTCTTAACAGATTCTCTTCTTCTGTTGCATCTCCTTCAATATAAAGCTTTCCATCGGCTTGCAGCTGAGTAATAATAACAGGGTTATTCTCGACAATAATGTAAGCTGTATTGTGAGCTATTAACGTCTTAACGGCTTGCTTCCCATTTCTACCATAACCGCATATAATAACATGGTTTGATATCTTATTTACCTCTTGATTCACTTTATAATCTCTAAAATACGTTTTATAATCTCCACTTGCCAAATATTTGGTAATTGAAGTTACTGCAAACGCAAATGTACCAAAACTTGTAATAATTAACAGTGAAGTAAACATTCTCCCCGAAGAAGATAATTCTCTTACTTCAGAAAACCCAACAGTTGACACCGTAATGATGGTCATATAAAAGGCTTCAGAGAAGGTATAATTCTCGACAAACATAAAGCCCATTGTGCCAAATACTATAATTAGTAGCAGAATGAAAAAGGCAATGTAAACTTCCTTAAAATATTGAAAATTAAATAGCATCGATAGCTAGCAAATATAGGATTTGAATTGACTACTTCTAAATCAATCTCTTAGGATTTTATTTCCTAATGCACAATCTAGACACCTTACTTTATCACAATACTCATTTTTTAGCTGTATCATAGCTTGGGAAACAAAGGACGATTCTACCTTAATTCCATTGCTTTCCCAATTTGATATAATTGAGTTCCTTTCCGCCTTAATTTCGTGAAGAAATTCCACAGCTTTTTCCATTCTTTCTGGTTTATTCTTTCTTTTGCCAAACTGAAACATTAACGGAACTATGGTATTTATTATCAATGTATTAACTGACAATTCCCCCAATTTTTTTGAACGAATAAAAGACGGCTTATCAAGCTGAAAATGATTTTCCCAATAACCAGAAAGATGAACATCTAATAATTTTCGGACTTCCATTAATGAACTTGATTCAACGCACTTCGAAAACAAATATGCTGAACCATGAATTAATTTGGCAAATTGGACCAACCGAATAGTTGGAAAATTAGACGGTCGGAGTCTTAACATTTTCCATAAATGATTCTCAATAGGTTTCAAGTTAAATTTCGTCTTTAAAAAACAATATTCCTTTTGCAGACTCATTGAATAATCGTCAACTAACTCAGTTTCTAAATATCCAGCCTGACCCAGCAACAAAGACTCCAATTGGAAAAGATTGTCGTTATGTTTCTTTAAGTATTTATACGGAAGTGATTTCGCCACAAGCTCGAATGGCAAGGCATTTACTTTGAACCCAAAATTCTTAGCCAACAAACGAAAAAATGTTTCTTCCCAATCGTTTACAGTTTCTTCAAGAGAGTTGACAATTTCATCTGCTTTTCTCTCTAATCGCTCAACGACTAATCGATCTTGCCAATTCCTAAGAGTAAAACCATCAATTGTTGGCAAAAAATGTTGACAGGGGATTTTTCTTTTTTCACCGACCAATGATTGATACTTTTCGAAGAGGGTTTCGTTAACTAAATTTGCCAATTCTAGTACTTGTATTTTCCGATTTTTAGAGGTGAATACCTCCGTGTCGTGATTAAATACTACGTGTAAAATCACATTATCATAGGCTGAGTCGTCTTGATGTTTGTGCTTATTCCAATCAGAAGAATTTATATGAATCTCTATATTTCCCGCCCAAATAGTTTTTCCGATTTTTAATTGTCCACTAAAGAAATCTGGACCTGCATTGGTGTTCTTTTCTCCAGTTTTGATAACCTGTATAGCATCTCCCGCATTTGTTGTTAATTCTATGGAATTTAACAGCTGAAACTGCCAGATATAATGTAGAAACTCTTCTTTCATTAATCTACAAAGAAAAGAAATATGCTAGACACTATAATTTTCGATTGCATCAAGCGGACAAAGACTAAAGGATATTTGCCTCCGACAAAATATGAGCCATTTGCTGCTGTAATTCAGTTGCACATTCTTTGGCCTTATCGGCAAAGTCTTCTCCATCACTAGCGTAAATTATTCCACGAGAGGAGTTTACCAAAAGGCCACAATCTTTATTTAAACCATACTTAGCAACATCTTCAAGTCTTCCTCCTTGAGAGCCAACACCAGGAACCAAGAGAAAATGGTCTGGAATTAACTTACGAACCTCTCCTATAGATTCACCTCGGGTTGCACCAACCACATACATCATGTTTTCGGTTGTCCCCCACTCTTGAGATTTCTGCAATACTTTTTCATGCAATTTATTTTTATCCACATCTAATTGAAGGAATTGAAAATCCAATGCCCCCTCATTAGATGTTAATGCTAAAAGAATTACCCACTTATTATCGAATTCTAAGAATGGACCCACCGAATCATGGCCCATATAGGGAGCCACAGTAACAGAATCGAAATTCATATTATCGAAAAATGCTCTCGCGTACAATTTAGATGTATTTCCTATATCGCCACGTTTAGCGTCAGCAATAGTGAAAATTTCGGATGGAATATATTCCATTGTCTTCTCTAGACTTTTCAAACCTTCAGACCCTAAACTTTCATAAAATGCTAAGTTCGGCTTATAGGCAACTGCGACATCCTTAGTGGCATCGATAATCGCCTTATTAAACTCAAAAATAGGATCATCCAATTCAAGTAGATGTTTAGGAATCTTCGTTATATCGGAATCTAAACCTACACATAAAAATGATTTTTTACTTTTAATCTGATGAATTAATTCTTGTCGAGTCATTGCTTATACCGCTTCACTAAATTTTAATTTCTCAGCATTATCGTGCGCTCGGAGTGGCTGAATAACCTCATCAACATCGCCATCAATAATTCCTGAGAGGTTGTACAGCGTTAAGTTGATTCTATGGTCTGTTACTCTACCTTGGGAATAATTGTAGGTTCTAATTTTTGCTGATCGGTCGCTCGATGAAACCAAGTTTTTACGTTGTTCAGCATCAGCTTCAAGCTTCTTTTGAAGCTCAATTTCATAAATTCTTGATCGTAAAACAGAGAGCGCCTTGTCGTAATTCTTCAATTTAGATTTCTGGTCTTGACATTGTGCAACTACCCCTGTTGGAAGATGGGTGATCCTAATTGCAGAATAGGTTGTGTTTACTGACTGACCTCCTGGACCAGATGAACAAAACGAATCTACTTTAAGGTCAGAGTCTTTGACGTCAATATCAAATTCCTCAGCTTCAGGAAGCACAATAATTGCCACTGCAGATGTATGAACACGTCCTTGAGTCTCTGTTTGCGGAACACGCTGTACACGATGTACCCCAGATTCATACTTTAATATCCCGTAAACATCTGCACCACTAATATTGAACACAATTTCCTTGTATCCACCTGAAGTACCATAGCTTGTATCAACTATCTCAATTTTCCAACCCTTCTTATCACAATATTTTGAATACATTCTGAAAAGGTCTCCAACAAATATACTGGCCTCATCGCCACCAGTACCTGCTCGAATTTCCATTACTGCATTTTTAGCATCCTCTTCGTCTTTGGGAATAAGAAGAACCTTAATCTTATCTTCTAACTCCACTTGTTTCTTTGATAATTCGTCAATCTCCATTTTGGCCATTTCCTTGAACTCAGCATCCGTTTCATTGGCCAGCATCTCCTTCGAAGATGTAATATTTTCAACCGTATTCTTATATTCATCGTATGTTTGAACGATTACCTCAAGGTCTTTATACTCTTTCGTTAATTTCACATATCGTTTCATGTCAGAAATAATATCTGGATCAACGATAAGTTTACCCACTTCTATAAAATGTTCTTTAACTCCTTCTAGTTTATATAAAAAATCCATTTCTTAGTAATTAAATTCCCCGAATTCACTTTTTATTGTCAACTTCTTGGAATCACTCGACTCTACTCTGCCAATAATTTGAGCTTCTACGTTATATTTTTTTGAAATATCGATAATCTTTTGAGCTAATTCCTGGGGAACATATAATTCCATTCTATGACCCATATTAAATACCTTGTACATTTCCTTCCAATCGGTAACCGATTCTTCATGAATCAGTTTAAATAATGGCGGCACATCGAAAAGCTTGTCCTTGATTACATGAACATTCTCAACAAAGTGAAGTACTTTAGTTTGAGCACCTCCGCTGCAATGGACCATTCCATGAATCTCTGAGCGATGATTATCTAAAATTTCTTTTATTATTGGTGCATAGGTTCTTGTTGGAGACAGCACCAATTTACCTGCATTAATTGGCGAATTTTCAATTTTATCAGTCAATTTCTTTGTTCCTGAATAAACCAAATCGGAAGGAACGGAGGAATCATAACTTTCTGGATATTTCGATGCCAACACATTGCTAAAAACATCATGGCGAGCTGAGGTTAACCCATTACTTCCCATCCCGCCATTGTATTCTGTCTCGTAACTCGCCTGACCTGATGAAGACAGCCCTACTATTACATCTCCTGCTTGGATATTACTGTTATCTATAACATCGGCACGCTTCATTCGGCACACCACAGTAGAGTCAACAATTATCGTTCTTACGATATCGCCAACATCTGCAGTTTCGCCACCTGTTGAATGAATAGTTACACCCATTTTTCTCATTTCAGTCAGTAGCTCTTCTGTTCCATTAATGATTGTAGAAATTACTTCCCCTGGAATCAAGTTTTTGTTTCTTCCGATAGTCGATGACAACAAAATATTATCAGTAGCACCAACACAGAGCAAATCGTCTGTATTCATAATTAGCGCATCTTGAGCGATACCTTTCCAAACAGAAATGTCACCAGTCTCCTTCCAATACATGTAGGCCAAAGAAGACTTAGTTCCCGCACCATCGGCATGCATGATAACACAGTATTCCTCATCATTACCTAAGTAATCGGGCACTATCTTGCAAAAGGCTTGCGGAAAAAGGCCCTTATCTACATTTTTGATAGCATTGTGCACATCCGTTTTATCAGCTGATACCCCTCTTAAATCATATCTTGAATCTGTTGTAGTCATTCTCACTGTTATGACATTAATGTATTGTGACAAACAAAAAAGCATCCCAATTACTCGGAATGCTTTTTAAATTAAATCTATTTAGCTACTGCTCTTCTCCTGGCACTCCATCTTCAGGAGCCAACTCGTTAGTTGCCCCTGAACTTTGCGGTACGTAATCGTCCCTTAACACACTAAATACTGTTCTTCTGTTCTTTTGATGAGCAGCTTCTTGCTCTTCTTTTGTTTTGAACTTTGCGATGTCCGCATCAGAGAAAATCAATTTATTTTCTCCATAACCTACAGCTACCATTCTATCTGCTGCAATACCTTT
>Ga0209406_1001393_pt1 | contig 17763 bp, 16 predicted proteins | sample COGITO_mtgs_1204_FD_184808 | JGI IMG/M metagenome (GOLD analysis project Ga0209406, IMG submission 184808) | Pelagic marine microbial communities from North Sea - COGITO_mtgs_120426 (SPAdes) (version 2) | ecosystem: Environmental > Aquatic > Marine > Epipelagic ...
CCACCCCCACGACAACCTTAAATTTAAAAACCGTAGACTAATGCAATCAAAAAACTAAAGACTTAAAGCAAAAAAAAAGCCCAGTTAAAAACCAGGCTTTTTCATTAACATTCCAAAACATCTATGAAGCAAATTTCCCCATCATAGAATTCGCCAAATCACGCTGCTCATCACTACCCTCAGACATAACCTCATCAAGAATCTCACGAGCACCTTCTAAATCACCCATATCAATATACGCCCTTGCCAAATCCAGCTTAGTACCCACCTCATCATTCTCTCGTGCCGGCTCAACCGCCTCAACAGACTCACCCTCACTGTCCGCATCATAGGCCAACTGCAAACCGAAATCGCTGTTCTCTTCTTCATTTTCAACACTGTCGGCAAGCGCATCATCATGCGTATAACTCTCAAGGAACTCATCCGTAGGTGTAGCAACCGTATCTTCAGGCCACCAATCAGCAATATTCTCAACCTCTTTTAACAAGGCCTCTGCAGCAACATTAACAGTTGGATCTACCGACAATAAAGCCTGACAAGCATTACGGAATAAATCAGGACTTTGTTGCGCCACAAATAATTCAAGCCGCTTAAGCTGTAAATCAATCCGTGTAGGTTCGGCTTCAATGGCGTTATCTAACATTTCTCGCGCTTGCTCATAGCGACCGTAGGCTAAATAAATATCGGCCTCGGCAATAACGTCTCGCTCAGCATCGAAATCTTCAGTCGCTTTATCAGTAGCTGAAACATTGCCATCAAAATCATTCTCTAACTCAGCAGCCTCGCTTTCGCTAACTTCAGTGATGATCGACTCATCTAAATCGCGACTATCTAAATCATAGCCATCAGCATCAGCATCTGCACTTTCATCAACAGCCATATCATAACTTTCTTCTTCAGCCTCATCCTCATCGAGACTCGTATCGATATCTTCATCGGCCAGTGGCTCTACTCGCTCAAAAACCGTTGCCTCGTAGGCATCATCGCGGCGCGCAAAAAACCACATAAAAATAGCGATTAGCGCAGCAACAAAAGCAACTCCAATACCAACTAACCACTCAACACTTATTGATAATGTATTCGCTAGCGCTTCTAATGGCCCAACCTCAGCGACTGGCGTATTAGCATTGGTTTTAGGTGTTGCATCGTCTTGAGCGCTGTCTGTAGCTGCAGCCTCTAAAGCCGCTTTACGCTCTTCGATAGCCATACGCATTGATGCTAACTCTTGATCCTTTAGAGACACCAATTGCTCAAGATCACCTAACTGCGACTCCATGGCCGCTAAGCGTGTATCCATTGTCGTGTTTTCAACTGCGGCACGATCAAGGTTTTCTAAACTAATTGCCAGCTCGTTGCGCAGTCGATTAATCTCTACGCTAACGCCTTGATCTAATGCGTTACCAGCAAGACTACGCGTATCTGAATCGTTATTGATTAATGCATTAACGGACGCAGTATCATCAACGGCTGCCAACTGTAAATGACCTTCTGTTGCCTCAGGCTGTGCAGCCGAAGACTGCGTCGACTCACGCGCATCTAACACTGGGTTTAAATCTGTATTACTGTTGCTTTGACCGCTCTGCCAATCTAATTGCTGCTCAGCAACGGATTGCTGCGCTTCTTGTTCACTCACACGGTTGGCCGACATGCCGACAGGTAAACGTAAAACCGCGCCTTTTTTTAACAGGTTAATATTGTTATTGATAAAAGCGTTAGGGTTGGTCGCTTGCAGGGCCAACATCGTTTGATTGATAGATGCGCCCTCTTCTCTCACCCGTTTTGCAATACGCCATAAAGTGTCATTAGCGCGAACAGTCACTGCCGAGCCTGCTTCGGCAGCGAGGTTATTATTCGATGATGGCGTATTTGCCGCTGGCGTGGCCGACGGCTTTGCTGGCATGGAGGATCTTACAACGGGTTTAGTCTTAGTTCTGTTTGGCGGCGGAGTGACCGGCGGAGCAGAAACAACAACCGGCTTAACAATGCGCGCCGGTGCAGCAGAATAATTAGGTAGGTCGAGTAATACGGTGTATTCGCGCAGTAGACGACCTTTTGGCCAGCGCAGCTCTACTAAAAAATTGAGATAAGGCTCTAACACCACATCGGGGGTCTGTAATCGTAAAACAGGCGTGCCGGACTCGCCGCGCTCAACGGTAAATTCTAAGCTCGATAAAAAATAATTTCGTTCAACTTCTGCCCTTGCAAAATCCGCTTTAGACGCTAACGATACTAATATCTGTGAGGCATCCAGACCATCGGCATGAACTAAGGGAATCTCAGCATTCAAACGTTCATTTACCGCTGAAGAAACCTTAATATCACCCAGTCCTAAGGCGTATAAAACTGAGGAATGCATTAAACCAACCAATGCAATCGCTGTAGCAAGCTTACTTTTCATCATCTGGAATCCTGTTGCCAAATCGAACAAAATCGAGTCAAATCGAAAGAGTATATTAATGGTGATACCGAAAACCCTTCATTGAGACAACAAAAGAAAGGATAGGTTTTGAACCAACGCTTAAATCATAAAATAGAATACGACTCATAGAGTTGCTATCAACCATAGTAGTTATAGCAAATAGGAGCCTATAGCGGAGCCCAGCAATGATGATACGTTAATTGGTTCTCAGATTTTTATAGCTAACTGGAAATAATCGAGGTAATACGAAGGGATAAGAGCAGATATTAAGCATACTTCGGTTGACGAAAATGTGAATAATGGCTCCGCCTCCACACCACTAGTAGGAGACACCTGGTATGAACCCTTATTCACATTTCCCGCCAACAGAAATACTTAATTTCAGTGTAGACAGGAAATAGAGAAAAGAAAGGCGATAAGTAAATATTTTCTATAACACCAGATGCTGCTCAAACATCAAACAAAAAAGGCCGATCAACTGACGCTTTGCCAGACCGATCAACCTTTATTGATAAAACGACTTGCTACAAATGATCTTTGATTAAACACTCAGCAATTTGAATACTATTTAACGCCGCACCCTTTCGAACGTTATCCGACACAATCCACATATCAAGACCGTTAGGGTGTGAAATATCTTCACGGATACGACCGACATAAGTAGGATCGGTACCTGCACCATCACTGACCGGTGTTGGATAACCGCCATCGGCATGATCATCAATCACCACGATACCCGGAGCATTCTCAAGTAACTCGCGCGCTTGCTCAGCACTAATTTTTTGCTCAGTTTCAATATGCACCGCTTCAGAGTGACCAAAGAAAACCGGCACTCGAACACAGGTTGGATTCACTTGGATATTGGCATCGGCAAAGATTTTTTGCGTTTCCCAAACCATTTTCATCTCTTCTTTGGTATAGCCATTATCAAGAAACACATCGATATGCGGAAGAACATTAAAGGCGATTTGCTTAGGGTAGACTTTTGTTTCAGCAGGCTGACCATTGAGTAATCTCGCTGTCTGTCCTGCTAATTCTTCAATCGCATCTTTACCTGTGCCCGAAACGGCTTGATAGGTTGCAACATTAATTCGCGTAATACCCACGGCATCATAAATCGGCTTTAACGCCACTAACATCTGAATGGTTGAGCAATTCGGATTCGCAATAATATTACGATTACGATAATCAGCAATCGCATCGGCATTCACCTCAGGCACCACTAATGGAATATCATCGTCGTAACGAAAGTGCGAAGTGTTATCAATAACGATACAGCCCGCATCAGCGGCAATAGGCGCATACTCGGCAGACAAACTTCCGCCAGCAGAAAACAAACCAATTTGCGCTTTAGAGAAATCAAAATCAACTAAGTTCTCAACCTTAACCGACTTACCTCTAAACTGAATGCGCTTTCCCGCCGAACGCTCGCTCGCCAATGGATAAAGCGTACCTACAGGGAATTCTCGCTGCTCTAAAATTTCTATCATTGCCTGACCAACAGCGCCGGTGGCGCCCATCACGACAACATCAAATGTTCTGGACATTCTAAATTACTCCAAATAAAAATATTATGGCTAAGCTATTTAATAAGCGCTTAGGCAAATAGCTGCATTAACAGCTATACGAACAACCAAGGTGCCACTTTTTTATGCCCTTCTTCAAACGCTGATATAGCGTCTGAGCTTTCTAGCGTTAATGCAATGTCATCAAGACCATTTAGCAAGCAATGCTTTCGAAAGCCATCGACTTCAAAATCAATGGTGCTGCCATCAGTCAAAGTGATTTTCTGCGACTCAAGGTCAACCGCTAATGAATAGCCTTCATTGGCTTCAACGTTAGCAAATAACTGATCGATAATCGCCTCATCCAACTCAATCGGAAGAATGCCATTTTTAAAACAGTTATTAAAAAAGATATCCGCAAAGCTTGGCGCAATTAAACAACTAAAACCATAATCTTCTAATGCCCACGGCGCATGCTCACGACTTGAACCACAGCCGAAGTTTTGACGTGAAATCATAATACTAGCTTCTTTGTAGCGCGGCTGATTCAACGAAAAATCGTTATTCAATGGACGCGAAGTGCAATCCATATCAGGCTCGCCTTTATCGAGATAACGCAGTTCATCAAATAAGTAAGGACCAAAGCCTGAACGCTTAATCGATTTTAAAAATTGCTTAGGAATAATCATATCGGTATCAACGTTAGCGCGATCAAGCGGCATAACAATACCTTCATGTTGAGTAAATGCTTTCATGTCTTAGCCCTCTCCCATTTCACGTACATCAACAAAGCGTCCGGCAATAGCCGCCGCTGCCGCCATTGCTGGGCTCACTAAGTGTGAACGTCCACCAAAACCTTGGCGCCCCTCAAAATTACGGTTAGAAGTCGACGCACAGTGCTCGCCCTCTTCTAGTTTATCGGCATTCATCGCTAAGCACATTGAACAACCTGGCTCCCGCCATTCAAAACCCGCATCAGTAAAAATAGTATGCAGGCCTTCGCTTTCTGCTTGTTTTTGCACTAAACCAGAACCCGGTACCACCATCGCTAATTTAATTTTGTTCGATACTTGTTGACCTTGCACTACTTCAGCAGCAGCACGTAAATCTTCGATACGACTGTTAGTACAAGAACCAATAAACACTTTATCTAAAGGAATATCTTTAATTAACTGTCCACCGTTTAAGCCCATATATTGCAATGCACGCTCAATAGATTGACGACGCGTAGGGTCGGCTTCGTCAGCGGGTACAGGCACACGATCAGTAATAGAGGCAACCATTTCAGGAGAAGAACCCCAAGTGACTTGTGGCGCAATATCGGCCGCTTGCATAACAACAACATTATCAAATACCGCATCGTCATCACTGACTAAATCTAACCATGATTCTGCAGCAAGATCCCAATCAGCACCTTTAGGTGACATTGGACGCCCTTTACAGTAATCAATGGTTTTTTGGTCAACTGCAATCATACCCGCACGTGCACCGGCTTCAATCGCCATATTACAAACCGTCATACGACCTTCGACTGACAACGCTTTAATCGCATCGCCACCAAACTCCAGTGCATAACCAGTACCGCCAGCAGTGCCGATTTCACCAATAATGGCTAAGACTAAATCTTTTGCTGTAACGCCTAAACGTAATTCGCCATCAATGCGCACTAACATGTTTTTCATTTTGCGTTGTAGCAAACACTGCGTCGCCAATACATGTTCAACTTCAGACGTACCAATACCGTGTGCCAAAGCACCCAAAGCACCGTGAGTTGAGGTATGCGAATCGCCACAGACTACAGTCATACCCGGCAGCGTTGCGCCCTGCTCAGGACCAACGACATGCACAATACCTTGACGCACGTCGTTAATTTTAAATTCGGTAATCCCTAACTCATCACAGTTATCATCCAAGGTTTGAATCTGGATTTTAGAGATCTCGTCAGCGATGCCTGCAATACCTTCAAGACGCTCAACTGTCGTAGTCGGTACATTATGATCCGGCGTCGCAATATTGGCTGATGTGCGCCATGGCTTGCGGCCCGCAATGCGTAAGCCTTCAAAGGCCTGAGGAGATGTCACTTCGTGAATCAAGTGGCGATCAATATAAATTAAAGCCGTGCCATCATCGCGTTGTTTAACCAAATGCTGGTCCCAAAGCTTGTCGTAAAGCGTCTTACCTGCCATTTTCATTGCCTCTGCGGTGTTATAAAAATAGATATAAAATAGCCCCCATAAAAGAAAGGGAGCGGATTAGTACAAGGATAACCCTTGCGATTGATAAATAAAATTCATATTATTTATCAATTGGATTCCTTTAAGGAATATATTAGCCTTAATCTGTTGAGAAAATTATGTCTTCCCTTGATATTCAAGCACTTACAGCCTTTATTGCCGTTGCCGACACCGGCTCATTCTCTGCGGCAGCCGATCGATTATTTCTCACCCAGCCAGCGGTGAGTAAGCGTATTGCGCTATTAGAGAGCCAGCTCAACACTCAGGTGTTCGATCGTATCCGTAAAAAGGTCTTTTTGACCGAAGCTGGCCGCGCTTTACTGCCCCGCGCCCATGCGATTTTGCAATCACTCAAAGATGCCCAGCAAGCCGTGAGTGATTTAGGCGGCGATATAAGCGGCAAGCTCGCTATTGCCTTTAGCCACCATATTGGCCTTCACCGACTCCCACCTTATTTAAAGCGCTACTCCAATGAGCAACCTAAGGTGAACCTAGATATCAACTTTGTTGACTCAGAAGACGGCTATACAAAAGTATTAGACGGCACATCCGAATTAGCCGTTATCACACTGTCGCCAGAACCAAGAGCCGACATTATTGCTACGCCACTTTGGCATGACCCACTCGTCTTTGTTTGTAGCCCCGAACATCCGCTGCATCTTCGTGACAATGTGAGCCTAGAAGAACTCAGCACTATGGATGCTATTCATCCTGGCGAAAACACTTATACAGGAAAAATTGTTAACCAATTATTTGAACGACAAGGCGTCGCGCTAGATACATCAATGACAACTAACTATCTTGAAACAATAAAGATGATGGTATCGATTGGATTGGGTTGGAGCGTACTGCCAAAAACCATGATTGGATCGTTAGAGCAAATACATATACCCGACGTCTACATAGAACGGCAATTAGGCATTATTGAATATCGCGGCCGACAAAAATCTAATGCGGCCAATGCCTTTAAATCGCTGCTATTAGAAAATGCTTCTTAAGCTAAAATACCACTTTGTAGCGGTACAAATCTAACTGGAATAAGTGGCTCAGTATCGAAGCCTTCGGCAGTCTTAGTAATGACCTGCAACGCTTGATTACCGTCTTCACCTACCGGCAAAACCATCTTGCCGCCTAGCGCTAATTGCGCCAGTAACATTTTAGGAATTTCACGCGGCGCAGCAGTAATAATAATGCCATCAAAAGGCGCGCGAGCCTTCCAGCCGACGTAACCATCACCATGGCGGTATTCAATATTACGTAAACCTAATTGCCTTAAACGCTGCTCGGCACCTTCCTGCAAAGAACCAATGCGCTCCATAGTGCAAACGCGTTTAACCAATTGAGATAACACTGCCGTCTGGTAACCACAGCCAGTACCCACTTCTAAAACCGAATCAAGCTTACCGTGAGACAGTAATACCTGCGTCATTAGCGCAACAATAAATGGCTGAGAAATCGTTTGGCCCTGGCCAATCGGCAATGCCGCATCTTCATAGGCGCGATGCGATAAAGCCTCATCAATAAAGACATGGCGTGGCGTGCTGCGCATAACATCTAACAGCGCTATATTGTCGATTCCTTGATCCGACAAGCGAGCCACCAAGCGATCACGGGTGCGCTGCGAAGTCATGCCAATGCCTACATGCTCATTAAGCTGCATAGCGATATGTACTCATTAAGAATTTTCTCATTAAGACTTTTCTAATCATGATTTTAATAACGGCTCTAAAAAACAACGCTCAATACTTACAAGCACTCTACCAACTCTCGAATTAAAACAGTGGCATAACTTCCGGTCGGCAGTATAAAGGATAAATGACATTTTTCATCCTCCAATTGCCATTCAAACTGCTTAGGAAAACAGCGTAATGGCCTACGCGCCACATCTACGCCTTGTCGATCAAGCCCTTCAACTAAAGCAATCTCATCGGCAATAGCCGCGTCTTCTAGCTGCTCGGCTGCCGCAGTAACGCCAGAGCACCCTCGGCCACACATTGGCCCCGATATATGAATATCACCCTGTGCTAAACGCTGTTCAATCTTAGCCGCCACTTTTTCGCTAAAATCAGCATCCGAATCACTTTCAGCATCCAATACAAAGCGACTGCGACTACCATCCAGCATCAGCACATCGCCATCGACATAAGTAGACCAATTGCTAGCAGAAATTCGCGCATCCAATACGCGATTAAATAAATAAGAACGCGCGGCCGATAAACACAAACTGCGCTGCTCTCGCGGCATGCGCTTATTGGCAGAAAATAAAGCACGCGCTTTAGGTAAATTGCTTTTGCCAAAACGCTGCTCACCAAAATAATTAGGCACACCCTGCTCGCAAAGCGCTTTAATCTTTAGCGTTAATTGCTCGTTTAAATCGTCCGCACTTGCACTGGCACTGACACTCGAACTTGCACTCAAAGATGATACGACCAATTTAAAGGCATTGGCCTTATGCGCACCTCTACGTAATTTTCGAGAATGACGACAAACGGTTAACAGCTTAATATAGGCACCAGAACTGTTATCACTACTCGCTTGCTCGGCTAAACTCTGCCAATCTAATTGATCACCGCCGGGCAAATAAACACTAAACCACTGCCGCGTAACCGCCCACTTATCTTTTAATCCAGAATAACCCACATCCATCGATTTACAGCTGGCCAATGCAGCAATTTTATCTCTTACCGCTAAGGTCGTTAAGGCGCGTTTTTCAATATGTAAAAAAACATGCTCGCCTTCACCACTAGGCTCAAAGCCAAGCAACTCATCAACAAAAAAATCTTCAGGAATGGCTTTAATTTTACCGGTTGCGACAGGGCCGCCATAGGCATAAGCAAGGTGTTCAGTATGGGTGGGCACGTTTATGCATTAACCTCATCACTACGACAAAGCAGCACAGTGGCATAACAAGCAATGCCTTCTTCTCTGCCAGTAAAACCTAACAGTTCAGTCGTGGTCGCCTTCACGCTAACAGCGTCAATGGACACACCGGCATCAGCAGCAATATTTTCACGCATAGGCATAATATGATTCGCCATCTTAGGCCGTTGGGCAACAATGGTCATATCGGCATTCGATAAACAGTAGTGATGCTCGGCCAATAGCGCAACAACATGCACTAACAACGCGCGTGAAGATATATTCTTGAAACGCTCATCGGTATCGGGAAAATGCTTGCCTATATCGCCCAGCGCCAAAGCACCTAACATGGCATCACATAAAGCATGAATCAGCACATCCCCATCGGAATGCGCTAACAGTGCTTTCTCAAAAGGAATGTCTACACCGCCCAAGACTATCGAGGCATTACCACTCGCATCTAGCGGGGCAAAGGCATGAACATCGTAACCCTGACCAATTCGAATATTCATTATTTCTGAGCACTCATCATTAAATAGTGTTTAAACTCTGCTTTTTTTAATCAGCTAGCTTAACCCTTTAGCTTAACATTCTAGCTTAACTCACTAGACTAACTAACCAGCTTAACCAACTAATGAAGCGATAAAAAAAACGTCGCCATTTGTAAATCATCAGCCGTCGTAATTTTTATATTTTGCTGCGTGTTTTCAACCACCACAACATCAGCGCCTAAACGCTCTACCGCCGAGGCCTCATCTGTCACTGCATCACCTAAAGCCAAAGCCTGATTAAGCGCATCGCACAACAAACCATAGCGAACCATTTGCGGCGTTTGTGCCGCCCAAAGCTGCCGACGATCCAGCGTTGCTGTAATAGTAGGTAAACAATTTTTTTTCTTAGCGTGGCTATCTGTTTTCTTAGCTTGGCTATCGAGCTCAGCAACCGCAACCTGTTTAATCGTATCGTAAATGGGTGCAGCCAATATTGCGGCCACATCGGTATCTGATACGGCATCACGCAAACGCTGCAAAGACGCTACGGTAACTAACGGCCTAGCAATATCGTGCACCATAACCCAATCGTCTTTTTGCGCTCGACTCGACAACGCCTTTAAACCATTTAAAACTGATTCAGCACGCGAAGCACCACCATCCACGCGCTCAACTAAAGACAATGCTGCAGCGGGTAACAAATTAAAATGATTATCGACGGGATTAACCGCAACAATAATGGCGGCAAATAAGCCTGATGACTCAAGTGTATTGAGAGACCTTTCAGCAATAAGCTGACCAGCTAAAGAAAGGTATTGTTTTGGCCTATCGGCCGCAAAGCGAGTACCGATTCCAGCGGCGGGAACCACAGCCCAAATTGTTGGCTGGCTCACAGTGTCTAGGGTGTCTCGTCGACGACGAGATAGAAGGTTTCACCAGGCTTGACCATACCAAGCTCTTCTCGAGCACGAGCTTCAACTTCATCAAGACCGGTTTTTAAGGCTTTAACTTCAGCAGCTAATTGCTGATTATCTTGCTGCATAAAACGATTTTTTTCTTTTTGCTCTGCCACTTTAAGCGACAGTGAGTGAGTTTCAGCAAGACTGCCTTCACCCACCCACAAGCGGTATTGCAGGACTAACAGCATGACAATCAATAGAGCAATCACCAGTTTTAATAATGCATCACCGGTGTTGCTAGATTCACTGATTACTGTTTTATTCGATGCTACCATCGACTAATTACCCTGACCTATCACGACAAACATCCAACCTTATACTTTAAATTCTGAGCGACCATTATAAGGGGCTTTAGCGCCTAATTCTGATTCAATGCGCAATAAACGGTTGTATTTTGCCACACGATCCGAGCGACATAATGAACCTGTTTTAATTTGACCAGCTGCTGTAGCAACCGCTAAATCGGCTATTGTAGTATCTTCTGTCTCGCCTGAACGGTGCGAAATAACAACCGTATAGCCGGCATCTTGAGCCATTTTAATCGCATCTAGGGTCTCACTTAATGAGCCTATTTGATTGAATTTAATCAAAATTGAGTTGGCGATTTTTTCATCAATACCGCGTTGCAGTATCGCTGTGTTAGTAACGAATAAATCATCACCGACTAATTGAACACGATCACCGACCTTTTGAGTTAAATCAGCCCAACCTTCCCAATCGCTTTCGTCCATACCATCTTCAATAGAAATAATCGGGTATTGGTCGCTAAGGTCTGCAAGAAAATCCGCAAAGCCTGAGGCGTTAAACACTTTGCCTTCACCTGACAAATTATATTCGCCGTCTTTATAAAACTCTGAAGCCGCACAATCTAACGCTAACGTAACCTCATCGCCTAATTTATAACCGGCATTGGCAACTGCTTCAGAAATAAGCGCTAAAGCTGCAGCGTTAGATTCCAAGTTAGGTGCAAAACCACCTTCATCACCCACGGCTGTATTGAGACCACGTTCATTTAAAACGGCTTTTAATGCATGAAAAATTTCTGCTCCACACTGTAATGCTTCAGCAAACGTTTTTGCCGCAACTGGCTGCACCATAAATTCTTGAATATCGACATTGTTATCGGCATGCTCGCCGCCATTAACAATATTCATCATTGGCACAGGCATTGAGTAAACACCTGGTGTGCCATTTACATTAGCAATATGCTCATACAAAGGAATACCAGCATTGGCAGCAGCTGCCTTAGCCGCGGCAAGTGATACAGCCAAAATAGCATTAGCACCCAACTCGCCTTTATTATCCGTGCCATCCAAATCAATCATAATTTGGTCAAGCTCGCGCTGATTAGCAGCATCCTTCCCTAACAAAGCAGGCTGAATTCTGTCATTAATATTAGCGACGGCAGTGAGTACGCCCTTGCCCAAGTAACGGCTTTTATCGCCATCACGTAATTCTAAGGCTTCTCTTGAACCGGTTGATGCACCCGATGGCGCACAGGCCTGCGCACGCACACCCGATTCAAGTAACACTTCTGCTTCAACAGTAGGATTACCGCGCGAGTCCAACACTTCTAGCGCTGTTACTGCTTTAATTAACGACATACGTAAACTCCATAAAACTAAAAGCCCTCTTTGAGGGCATTATTAAAAAAACGATTAAAAAATTTCGATAAAAAATGGTTAAGCAATTTCTAACGGATCAAAACTTTTCACTAAAGTATCGACCGCTTTCATTTGCTCTAAAAACGGTTTTAACTGCTTAAGCGGAAGCGCACAAGGACCATCACACTTCGCATTATCAGGATCAGGATGCGCTTCAAGAAACAAGCCACCTAACGATTGAGACATACCCGCCTTACCTAACTGAACCACTTGTTGGCGACGACCACCAGCCGAATCACTACGCCCGCCAGGCATTTGCAAGGCATGCGTCACATCAAAAATAACGGGATAAGAAAATTCTTTCATTACACTAAAGCCGAGCATATCAACCACTAGGTTGTTATAACCAAAGCTACTGCCTCGCTCGCATAACATCAGCTGATCATTTCCGGCTTCTTGGCATTTTTGCAAAATATGCTGCATTTCACGCGGCGCTAAGAATTGCGCTTTTTTGATATTAATCGCAGCACCGGTTTTAGCCATGGCAACCACTAAATCAGTTTGGCGCGACAAAAATGCAGGTAATTGAATAACATCAGCAACACTGGCCACTTCTAAGGCTTGGCCTGGCTCATGAACATCCGTAATAACCGGTACGTTAAAGGTATCTTTAACCGCTTGTAGAATCTCTAAACCTTTCTCAACACCAGGACCGCGAAAAGAATGCATAGAAGAACGATTGGCTTTATCAAATGATCCTTTAAATACATAAGGAATATCCAACGCTTTACAGACTTCAACATACTGGCCAGCAATCTCTATAGCCAAGTCTTTAGACTCGAGTACATTCATTCCACCAAATAAAACAAAGGGACGGTCATTGGCTACCGCAATATCGGCTACCTGAATAGTTTTTTGCACGGGTAATGCTGATGACATAGCTTTCTCTTTTTGTGGGGCGACGAGTCACCCTTAATCAACTAACAATAATCAATAATCAATAATCAATAATCAATAAAAATGAAAATGAAAATCGAAACTTAAGCCTTGGCGAAAGCAATCGCTGCGTCAATAAAACCACTGAACAATGGGTGGCCATCACGCGGCGTTGAATTAAACTCAGGGTGAAACTGACAAGCCACAAACCATGGATGCTCAGCAACTTCTACCACTTCAACTAATTGCTTATCTTGAGACCAACCCGCTATACGCAAGCCTGATGTTTGTAAACGCTCAACGTAATTATCATTCACTTCATAGCGATGACGATGACGCTCTGCAATTTCATCGGCACCGTAAGTGGTGTGTGCCAATGAGCCTTCAACTAACTGACAAGGCTGAGAACCTAAACGCATACTGCCGCCAAGATCTTCATCATTGCCGCGCGATTTCTGACTGCCATCTTCATCTAGCCACTCAGTAATTAACGCAATAACGGGATACTCGGTTTCAGCTTTAAATTCTGTACTGTGCGCACCTTCTAAGCCTGCAACATTTCGCGCGTATTCAATAACTGCCACCTGCATACCCAGACAAATACCTAGGTAAGGCACTTTGTTTTCACGTGCGTACTGTACGGCAAGAATCTTACCTTCAACGCCACGCTCACCAAAACCACCAGGCACTAAAATGGCATGTACATCTTTTAAGGCATCGAGACCATCAGTTTCAAGGTCTTCTGAATCAATATATTTCACTTTTACTTTTGTTTTTGCGCCAATACCCGCATGCTTCAATGCTTCGTTCAATGATTTGTAAGCATCAAGTAAATCGGTGTACTTACCGACCATAGCGATTTTAATTTCACGCGTGGCATTAAGTTCGCCATCAATAACGGCTTCCCACTCAGACAAATCGGCAACCTTACAACCCAAACCTAAACGCTGAACAACATATTCATCAAGGCCTTTTTTATTTAGCATAATCGGCGCGCGATAAATCGTATCGGCATCGGGTAAAGAAATAACGGCACGCTCTTCTACGTTGGTAAACAAGGCAATTTTTTTGCGGGCGCTGGCGCTAATTTCAACTTCAGAGCGGCAAATTAATACATCTGGCTGTAAGCCAATAGAACGAAGTTCTTTAACGGAATGCTGTGTTGGCTTAGTTTTTGTTTCGCCCGCGGTAGCAATATAAGGCACTAAAGTTAAGTGAATCAGCAATGAACGCTGCATGCCCAACTCAACTTTTAACTGTCTCGCCGCTTCTAAAAATGGCAGTGATTCGATATCACCTACGGTGCCACCAATTTCAACTAACACAACATCATAGCCTTCGCCGCAAGCTAGCACACGTCGCTTAATTTCATCAGTAATATGAGGAATAACTTGCACTGTGCCGCCGAGGTAATCACCGCGTCGCTCTTTACGGATAACCGCTTCATAAACACGACCAGAGGTGAAGTTATTACGCTTCATCATTTTGGTGCGCAAGAATCGCTCGTAGTGGCCTAAATCCAGATCTGTCTCTGCACCATCGTCGGTAACAAATACTTCACCGTGTTGAAAAGGACTCATGGTGCCCGGATCGACATTGATATAAGGATCCAGCTTCATCATCGACACTTTTAAGTCTCTAGACTCAAGAATCGCCGCCAAAGAAGCCGATGCAATGCCCTTACCTAACGAAGAAACAACGCCGCCGGTGACGAAGATATATCTCGTCATTGATGATTCACTCATAAAAACTCTCTATACCGCTCAATGATGAGTCGATAATTGATAAAAAATAGCTGCCATCAACTGAACAGCCGAAAAATTGGCCACCTAAATGGTCAATATTACAAATATTTGAAGTGTGGGATGGCAAGAAGGAGCCAGTCACAGATGGGAGCGCAGTTTATCAGAATGACTATGGAGGGACAAACCGCCAAAAGGTGATTTTTTCGATTATTAAGCGCTATTAACGCCCGTTATTTGATGCTGGAAGCCTCTGATTTATAATCCAAGGGGAGTAACCGCGGCAGATGAGTATACAGGCTCAAGCTAAAGATCAAACTCATCTAGCTCATCGGCATCATCGGTTGGAGCGCTATCGGCATAATAGCGCGATGATTGAATCATTGAGGGCTCTATCACCGACGCTAATAAGCCATCAATATCGGCTGAGACTTTAGCCGCCAACCATAATTCTTGGTCACGAGCGGCCGACAACTTTAAAGACTCGCCCCAGACCAGCAAATGGCGAGTATTGATAACCCTATAGGCAGAACTTTTAGCCCACTCTCTTGAAATTCGCATTCCGAGTGAATACATCTGCTCGGTAATCTGCTGGCGCTGAGCATCATCCTCTATTCCCATTAATACGCGCTCAGTCAACCAATCCCAACCTTCGGGGTAAAAAGTCCAACCTTGATAGAAGCGACGAATCCATCGCATATAGTTCTCAGCCGACTGCACAGCCTGATTATCAAGCTCAGCCGCATAAGCCGTCTCAAAGAAGGATTCTGGTGGCCAAGATGACTGCCACTGCTCTGCCCGCTCAGGAACCGACGCACAAGCCCCTAAAAGCAAAACAAAACTGAATAAAATCAGATACTTACTTATGGTGTTCACACTGTTTAGCTTGTTTATCATGCTGATTGTATTTACCACGCCTGTCATACTTATCATTCAATCAATCGTCAACTGATTCTATTTTATCCATTAATGCAAAGCCTAGCGTATTTCAACAATATCGTCATATTAAAGCATATCAAAGCAAGGTGATTTGTTCTGGTGTCGGATCTTGCCCATCCAAAGCCTTAAGGTTAGAAACGCTCACACCTAACAACCTTACCCTTCTCGACCCCGCCTCGGTTTTATCGAGCAACTGGGGCAATCGGCGCAAAATAGCATCAATAGAACAAAAGACATGGTGCTCAGTGTGGCTACGAGTGACCTGCTGAAAGTCATCAAACTTCACTTTTAACGTCATTGTCTTAGCCGTCAACTTTTTCTTTTGTAAAACGCCGACCACTTTCTCGGCTAATAACTGCAAGCGCGCCAGCATCTCTTCGGTCGCTACTAAATCCGTATTGAATGTTGTTTCTGCGCCTATCGACTTTCTAGTGCGATTATTATGCACTTGCCGCTCATCTTCGCCACGTACAATACCGTAATAATAAACACCCATACGACCGAAATACTTTTGTAAGCGCGATTGACTCCACTGCTTTAAATCATAGCCACACTCAATACCTAGCGCTTTCATCTTCTGCTCTGTCGCTTTACCAATGCCATGAAACTTACGGATAGCCAGTGACTCCAGTAAATTTTCTGCCGCCGCAGGCAGCACAACAAACAAGCCATCGGGCTTATCCATATCAGAAGCAATTTTGGCTAAAAATTTATTATAAGAAATACCCGCCGAAGCCGTTAAACCCGTCTCTTGCTTGACCTGCTCTTTAATCGCTTTTGCAATAAGCGTTGCCGAGCCTGAAAATAACGTAGAACCTGTAACATCCAAGTAAGCCTCATCCAACGACAGCGGCTCAACTAAATCAGTATATTGAAGGAAAACGGCTTGAATAATAGACGAGGCCTCTCGATAAGCCTCAAATCTGGGCTTAACGAAAATCGCCTCTGGGCATAACTGCTGGGCCTTAGCTGCCGACATGGCCGATCGAATACCAAACTTTCTGGCTTCATAGCTACAAGCGGCGACAACACCGCGGTTTTGCGGATCACCGCCAACAATTAATGGCTGGCCTTGATAGGCCGGAAAATCACGCTGTTCAACCGAGGCAAAAAACGCATCCATATCCACATGAATGATTTTACGCTGTGGCGCTATCTCATTCGTTGCATCGTTCTTTTTAGTTATTGGCTGCTCAGACATGTTTTTATTCTAAAGGGTCATGGCTAGTAGGTGAAGCATTAACCGTAGGTGGCTAATATAAAAAATAAGGACAAAAATAAGAAAAGAAATACGAAAAAAAGACTGCCGCGAAAAATACCGAATTTGCTAATACTCATATACAGTCATAATCATCTACAATCATTAACATAATGAACACTAAGCATATTAACGCCAAGACAACCATCACTCAGAAAGGATACTCTTTTGAGCACAGCACCCAGCAATTACGGCATTCTCAATAAGCTCATTATCACCTTAATAGCCATGTTAGGTTATGGCGGATGGGCATATTATTGCAATGTACCTGCTAACGGTGATATTGAGTTGCATACCATTGCCTTTCGGGCAGGTATTATTCAAGGGGGTTATTCAGGCATTCTGACATTAACGCAAATGATATTGCTTCAAGCTGTGCTTAAGCATCTTAATCAGCATTTAACGCTTAATCTCAATATGATAGCCACTATAACGACAGCCAGTGCGTTGCAGTACGCTATTATTATTCCTGTGCATCTTGCTAATGATACGCCGAATATTTTAATGACATTGCTGCCTGGCTTTGTTATTGGTACAGCTTTTAGCTTTGCTTATTTGTTGTCTATTAAGAATAAATATTATTAACCAGGGAGAGGGTTTTTTATGCTCTCTTTTAAGATCAAGGTCGTCGGGGTGGCCCGACATGCCAGTTTTGTGTGTGTGTATTTTTTTTAGTGGTTAGGATATATTCTGAGGTTTCACTTTTTTTGTTTAAGTTTTAAATTCAAGGTCGTCGGGGGTGGCCCGACAGCCAGTCACTTTTCTTTACTTGTGTAAAGAAAAGTAACCAAAAGAAAGCACACAATCTGACGAAGAT